>Ga0209149_1001003_pt1 | contig 13335 bp, 11 predicted proteins | sample WorMetTyACAVOLI2_FD_187423 | JGI IMG/M metagenome (GOLD analysis project Ga0209149, IMG submission 187423) | Marine gutless worms symbiont microbial communities from Max Planck institute for Marine Microbiology, Germany - Olavius algarvensis... ... | reverse complement strand
AGTTATGCATCACCTCGTCTTTGGAATCAACTTCCAGATTCATTCCGTCAGCCTCACCATTGTCGTCTCGATTCACCTCCTCATCCATTTCTCAACTCATCTCTGTCATCATCCCCACTCTCGTCATCCATCACTCCTTCACTCCAGGATCAAAACCTACCTTTTCAACAAATCCTTTCCACCGTAGATTTCTTTTACCTACTGGACTGCCTCACGATAACGGGACTGGACCGGACCTATCAAGCTCATCATTTTCTTTTTAGTTTTGCATTTTAATTTTTTGTTTGTTCTGTGTGGTAGACTAAGCTGGCTACCCGTCAGCTTTTTACTGCACGTTAAACACACACTATCGTATCGTATCGTATCAATATACACGCAGTCGTTACAGATAATTTTCATCACTCGACGTTGGATCGATTCAATTTTTTCTCGCCTTATTTTCATATCTGTACATTTAACTTTGGCTCAATTCTGTAGACTTCTAAAGACTCGAAAACATATAAAACAGACAAACAGACTGATTAACTTCACAGCCATTGTTTAATCTATATGGCTCTGATTAGCTTAGGTGTCTGCCAGTCTGGAAATAGGCACATCCACCTAAAATAAATTTTAGGTGGATAGCATAATGCCTTAACAAATAAGTCTTAAAAGATTTCTTGAATTTCATGATTTTCATCATTTACTCATCTGACAAATTCAGTTGGCGACTAGACTCTTACGTACTATTCATCACTTGGAAAGTTCAACTACCACTACTTACTGGTTTAAATATTATGCTAAAACAAAAATTATATAGGCCTAATAATACACAAACAACAGTCGACCGTGCTAACAAGTTAAACAACGTCAAAAATTAGCAATTAACTGCTGTACTAATTCTTGAAATAATTACTACATGGCAATCCAATTGTAAGGGTAATAGTCACTCAGTATATACTCATGGGCCAGAGACGAGTTGAATCTGGGAAAATTGTGATAATATACTGTCATTCCATTACTAAGCCATGCAGCCCACCAACCAAAACTGCCCACCGTTATTATTGTATGATTGCATGCTGTCAGTATTGCAAGATCCTGAACATCTGGGCCTCGGGCTGTGTGCACAACTGGCGATTTTCCTGTGGATTTGTATGGAAAATTATTCTTGCACCATTTCCTGTCATCAGTTGCCAAAATGTAAAGCAACTGGTCATGTGGAAATCTACTCTGAAACCATCCCATAGCAGCAGTCAAATAGTCTGGTGTAGCAACAGAGTAACCACGTTGAACATTGGTATCAGATATCATATCCCCGACGCGTACATGTACACCGATCAATACGACATCACGTCGTTGTACGCTTGGTCCATAGTTCTCACTTATAGTCTTCTGAAGAAACTTGTCCACGTCTGCCTTCACGTGACGCCGGAATGTAAACTCCGCACGAATTTCTTTCTCAACATTCATAAAATATTTCCACGACTGAAAATAGCCCACCAGCTCAACCAGTTCATTATTCGACTGAAGCAGTTCAAACTTACGGTCATAAGCACCTGCCCGCGATTCTGACAATTTGGTTACGCCCAACAACCTCTTTGGTAAAGCTGCAGCTCTGACATAAAACAGCGACCACAGAAAGTGATTCACTGGCAAGACCGGAGTACGGCCGTTCTTCCGTGCAATGCCTACTAGTGATGCATAAGCAAACATCATATTTCCGAGTCGTCCATGTAACTGGCATGTCATCAGTTTGTTTGTAGCTTTCCATAGTTCAGTGCTATGCTCCACTGTTTCAGTAACAAAATAACTCGGCCGTACAAACCGTACAGACGTTTTCTGGTTGTAAAAGAACAAGGTCCACAAAGCAAAACCAGCTGTAAAAACTACTGCTATTGTCAGTGCTTGGTTCAGGGGCAACCTTGACAGCAGTCTATCTACAAATAGCACACATGGTCATACAATATCAGTTAATATCAGTGAGAACAAAAATACTAAACAGTAGATTAATCATTAGATAGCCGAACGTTACATGCCATCAACATATTGGGCATTTCAGACTTTAGTAATAATATGACGGACACTTACTAGTTACAAACTGATCGGATTGATCGCACAATCTGACTGAAATAATACAATGCACGTGCTGCAAAAGTGTCCAACTGAAGCTTCACATAAAATCAAAATATTGAAAGTCACAAGTCAAAGTTATAATCATCTATCAAATTTTAGATCTGTGCCACTTCTGAGTTATTTGATGATAAACAATACCGTGACCTTGAAATTTAGGTTACAGGTCACTCAAGGTCATTGGAAATTGCACCATTTGATACACTGCATAGCAGTTCCTATTCGTCTTCTATTGTAACTATGACCACATCTTGCATCGTCTGCGAGATAAAGCGAGATGTAGGTTGAAAACTGAGTTTTTTCATACCCCCTTGTACATAACAACTCACTTGCAAAAAAATGGTTGGGAATATTTTCGTACCGTTTTCTTCAGAACCAAGCCAGATGGCTAGGCTACAATGCCGTGCAAAAATGTGTAAAAATTCAACTCTCAGGATATGGTACATCAACGTTACAGATGACAGACAAAAGACAGTTATCGCAGTGCCAACAGCTAAATGTAATACTGTAACGTTCAGCAAAAAACCAAACATTGGGCCTCCCAGCAAGTTGAGACTGTATAGCTTTTCGTTCGTCAGTTATGGCATGTTTTCTAAAAGAAATTCATGTCAACTGACGACCTCGCCCATTTACCATATCTCCTCGATTACATCAGTACCGTACATGTTGGCTGGACTGGACCCCCAGCATCCAGTCGAGACCGGACAAACGTACAAGGCCTGGTGTCTATTAGTACCGGAGCATTATTGCTACTTACGGTACATAAGATCAATGCAACAGCTCACAGCATCCTGTTAAGTTAGTATTATCTATTCAAACAACCAATGTCACGCACACAGATAGCTAGCTACTATTGTGAGATGTCTCACTCTCTGTGCAAGAAGCCTTTAGTGACTAATAAGTTGGCAGCCGTAAACAGACTTGTACAGTTACAGTAAATTATGACAGCAAATGTAATGCATATGCATTACAATACTTACTTAAATTAAGTTACTTCCTTGTAATGATTCAGAAAAAAATTAATTAGCATCTATCCTATCCCTGGCTTGCATTCACGGCTTGGCTTCTGTTCGAGGAAAATCGATATCTTTCAAACTGTAAAACCCTATCATGTCATGCAGCATTGTATGCTATCACAATTATTAACCACATTTTTTGCAGAACAGTAACTGTTGGTAGTAAGGTTTAAATACGTTTTTGGATGTTGCGGAATAACTCCAGAATTCAGAAACTCCGTTAACAGGAAAAGATTTCTGAGCGCAGAAAATATTTTTTTTATTACAGAAAAGTGACTTTTGTAAGTACTAGGTTTACACTACCACTGACATCAGACACGCACGTTATTACAGGGTGAGTCAAAATAAAATATCCCAATGCAAAAATCTCAATATCTATATAATGCTCAAATATTTTTCACACAAAATTTTCCGTATTTATTCAGCACATACTTCTTCACAAGTCTGTTTTAAATTTTAAATTACGCACATGGAATCTTGCCCCACACACCACTGGACAGGCTGCATGTCGCACGTTGCGTCATAAGGAGTCATCAATCATGGCTGACGAAGGCGAGTGTTGATAGTTAATGTACGCCTAGTTTAACATATTTAAATTCCATTTTCCGCAGGTAATACATTATGTTACATTGATTTGTCACTTAAACTGTCGTTATAAGTTACTTTCATAAATTTTCCTGGGAGTTCAAATTGTGCATACTTTCCGTGCTGTTTTTGATCGACCGCTACCTGGCTTTCGTTCCGTTCCCCCTCCCCAGACCCATCCCCGCATCCCACCACCTATAACTGGCACTAACCCTTACTACTGAACCCTTATATAATTTTTTTCGCCTCACTGGTAATAGAATTTCGTATCAGTGAGCGCCTCACTGGTAATAGCTTTTACGCCTAGAGGGGGTCTAAAAATAAAGTGTCGATGTTGATGTTACGCAATGTGGCTAGTTGAACGCAACTCTTCTACAACATCCTAATATAATAATACAAAGTATACGAACGTACCGAATGACCGCTTACATCTCCGGCATTATCCAACTTTAGCCCCACCCGGGGGTTTGACTTTGCATGTTGAAAAATTGTTAAAATTCATCTTCCAGGATTAATCTCCTCTGTCTAAAAGACCTAGCCCCCTTTTCCTATAGATATACCCCACAAAAGAACCATCTTTAAATCGATAATTATTTAAAGAATCGCAAGCTATACAGAGGCCTGTTCAAAGTGGTACAGGGCAGTATATAGACGTTTTATATACTATCCAACTTTAGCCCCCGGGGGCTAAAGTTGGATAGTATATAGGCGGCTATGTACTCGCTTGCTTACTGCTTGGTATTCTGGTGCAAGGCATCGTCAGCGTGCCCACGTACTGGTACGTTAAGCGTACCCGCACGCCTCGTGGGTCGGTTAGGGTTCAGGAGTAAGGGTTAGTGCCAGTTATAGTATTATAGCACTTATTCAGTAATATACCACCTCGTGGGTCGGTTAGGGCTCAGTAATAAGGGTTAGTGCCAGTTATGGCAAATGCTGCTATTGTGGGTCTAAAGTAATAGACCCACCCGGGGGCTATTCCTGAATATAGCCACGTGACGCACGGGTGGACAAACAGAGTTGCTATCAATATCTCGCATCAATGTGGTGACACGCGATAAAAACGAAAATTATTACCACACGTTTTCCGCAAACGAGAACAGAATTTTTGGCTAATTCGTAATTAAACTTAGGCCTAGACCTACGTACAATGAACTTCGTAGGCCTAACTATAGTATGCAGCTGTAGAATCCACAGCAAAGTAAATGTGAATGAAACTAAAACTAATGATCAATTTTCATCTACCGTAGGATCATAAAATCGTCCCCAATTTTCTGCTTTAGAAAAGACACATGTAGTAAACCTAAGCCTAGGCAAAATTGCATAGGGCAATTGGATAGAGCACGGTCTGCAGTTACTTATCACACCAATGACGTCATTCAAGACGTCACTGAGAAATACTGGATAAGCCACCCAGTATTTGTCACACGTGTGACTGTCAACTAATGGAGTAAATTACATTGCGAAAGTTACAACGTACAAGTAGGGGCGAAAAGTCCACTGACGGGGGAAAAATGATCACAGTCGGGAGCGAAACGTCCAGTAAGTGGGCGAAACGTCCTGGGGGCGAAATGTCCAGGGGGCGAAACGTCCTGGTGGCGAAAAGTCCAGTGAAGGGGCGAAACGTCCATAAACCAACCAACCGTTTGGTCAGTTTGTCACGTGCTCAGCATTTTGTCGGCATGTGGTGCGTAGAAAACACGCAACGGTGCCGTTGTGTGTCGTCACGGTCAGTGTGCCGTTGTATGCTGGTTAATACTCACCAGGTCGAGGCCTCACCAGAATGGGGGACTAGCTCAGCCTCAGGAGATCAATATGCAAAATATGACTGTACATGACCCATCAGTTTGTGTTGCTTCCGCAGTTGTTCAAGTCCATTCTTGAAACAATTCAATGACGTAGATGACACAATTTGTTTGTCTAGTGAGTTCCAGAGAATTATTCTATCTGTGAAGAAATGCTGTCTCCTTATCCTTGAGGTAATGGCGACTCCACGCTGTGGTGCAGAATTCCAAATGTGGCCATACCTATGATGTATACAGTAGTATTAGAATGTCCTCTGATTTATACACTATGGATCTATGGATGACACCGAGTATTTTATTTGCTTTACTGTAAGCATGAGTACACTGCTGAGATGCCTTCAAATCACAGGTAATTGTGACTCCAAGATCCTTCTCCTCTGAAACTTCATCAAGAGATTTGGAATCTAGTTGATAATTATAACCTGCATTTCTTCGACCAAAATGCATAACCTTGCACTTTTCCATGTTAAACAGCATTTGCCATTCCTTTCACCAAGATAACAGTTTATTCAAATCATCTTGCATGCCAGCATGCTCCTCAGTAATGTTAACAACTCCAAAAAATTTTTGTGTTGTCTCAGAATCCAGTTGATAATTCCACAGTCCAAATCATTAATATAAATCAGAAAGAGAATGGGTCCTAATACAGAGCCTTTTGGTATTCCACTTAATACCAATTGCCAATCAGATGTAACTCCATTAATACAAACCCTTTGCTGTCTACCAGATAACCAATCCAAAATCCATGTAAGTAATTTACCCGTAATGCCGTGACTTTCTAATTTCCGTCCCAACCGGATGTGAGGAACTTTGTCAAATGCTTTTGCAGAGTCCATAAAAATGACATCTACACATCTGACATCTTGTCATTATTCGTTGGGCCCATCTCATAAACATAAACATAAATGAAAAACTGTGGGCTTAGGCCTTCACCCCTTTTCCCACATCTTAACTAAGTGCTTGAATTAATTAATACTTAAAAAGATTAGTGAAAAAAACGATGATAACAATTTAGTTGATTTAATCGGTTGATAGTCCAAATTAAATATAACTTCTACTTAAAATCCCTATAGTTATACTTCATTTCTTGTTTGGACCAATGTCTATCTAGTCTATTCTTAAATTGGTTGATTGTTGATGAGTTTACTGTACAGCATCTGATAGACTATTCCACATATTTACAATTCTCTCAGTTAAATAATATTTTCTTATGTCATACCTTACATTCTTTCTTAGTAGTTCATGTTGATGACCTCTAGTATATTGTATGGAGCTAGGTGTTAATTTTGGTACTGTTTCCTCATCATAAATCTTTTTTATTATCTTAAATGTTTCGATCATGTCGCCTCTACGAGTCTACGTCTGAATCGTAGGGTGGGGAGATTTAGATATTTCAAACGATCTGAATATGATAATCTATTACAATCATGAACCAATTTTGTTGCCCTCTTTTGCATTTTTTCAACTTCTTCAGTTTGCACTATAGCATGAGGTGACCAGACACTTGATGCATATTCAAGATGACTTCTTACTAGTGCTTTATATAAATTTACAAATGTTTCTTTATCCATATATTTGAAATTCCTTTTGATCAACCCTAACGTGCTATATGCCTTATTTACTTTCTCGTGAATATGAACACCGAACTTAAGTTTTTCATCTATTTGTACACCTAGATCTTTCATTTTTGTTCCTCTATCGAGTATTCTGTGGACACCATCTATTTCTATTGCAAAACTGTATACAACAGGCGATACTCTTGATAATAATAATATTTTACATTTATCAATATTTAGTTCCAACAGCCATTTTTCAGACCATGCATATATAGTGCAGTTGTTGCCTCTTGAAGTTCCAACCTATTTGTTGGTGCTTTTGTATGTTTACTCAGCTTTGCATCATCAGCAAATAGACTAATGTAAGCACAGTTGATTACGTCTACGAGAGGACCCCCTATACCAAATTTGGTACAAATCCACCCACTGAGGGCTTCTGGGCAAATGGGTGAAATATAACCAAAAATATTTTTATTTATACCTTTTTTCTCAAGTTCGCGTACAGGTCAGACCCATGGATGGATTTTTACGCGCAACAGCTCAAAAGACGTGAAATCACGAAAGAATGTGCCTTTTGGGGGTCTGAACGATGTCCCCCTAAATTTTTGGGGTAAAACCCCCAAAAACTGAAATTTTGGGACGTGAATCAGACTTTCATGCCTGAATGACAAAAATAAACTCCTTATAACTTGAAAACTACTTAGCCGATCACGACGAAATTTTTACAGGGAGTACGCACCACGAATATGCCTTTGTGGGTGGTCCTATGGCTCGCCCAACAAATCCAAGATGGCGACAGCCGCCATCTTTAATTTCGGGAAAATGTCAATAACTCCGGATTGGATAAAGATATCTGTTTTTTCTTTGTTTGTGACACTTTGAATTATGGAGTTTGTGACAAACACGATGTGCTCAGCATCATATAAAATAGAACATTGTGAAACCATCAGTGATACTCGTGATCTGGATGTAATCCGACCCACTGTTTCTGCAGCATAAATTTGGTCAAAGTTTGTGACCCATGCATAAGCCGAGAATGTACCGTAGATTGTAGAACATTATCGCTGTGGAAGTCAATGTAGTGTGATGCACAGCGTAGTTGGACTGGCAGCTTATAAACCAGCCCAATTTAAGTGAACCATGGCCTCATTAACGGTAAATGGCCTGGTTTTATCGGTAGTGCAAACGCCCCCAAGATCGATGATTTCACACATTAAATTTTTTAATACTACTTCAGCTGGTGAATCGGTGATCCCCTGCAACTTATGCACCATCTGTATATCATTGAAATCTTTGGACATGGGGCTGTCTATTGCCACTGTCAGTGTGGGTCTATCTTCATGCAGTTTTACAACGCGATCTCTGGAAAGAAGCAGTATTTGGTAAATTGGTATGTTATGATCGTTCAGATTAGTCAAAATTGGTACCAAGTGAAAAGCTCATGTGCAATTTCCTATTAGTCATGTATTGTAACTGTGTGCCTCTCTTATATTGTTTCTGAGATATAATGCTATATTGGTCAAAAATCGCAATCTTTATGCCCCTGCACCCAACCTGTATTTACTGCCCCCGTTCGGGGTACACCATTAGAATTTTGCCCCGATGTATACTCAAGGGAAAACTAGAATCATGGAGCTAGCAGGAAATTGGAATTGAAACAAGAACTTAGCTATCGCCAACAGATCGTGCGTCAGCTGCGCACACAATACGCTGAGGGCATCTATAGGCATAAATATTACACCGTGACCTTGAAATCTATGTTAAGTGTCACTCAAGGTCACTGGAAATGGAACCATTCGATAGATCATACACGACTTAGTAGTAGTCGAGTTATTTGACGTTGAATACTATTGTGACCTTGAAATGTGGGTTAGAGGTCACTCAAGGTCATTGAAAGTGGTAACATTTGAAAGCTAAGCTAATGTTTCCTATTCGCCTTCCATAGTAACTGTGGCTGTATCTGTACCCGTTTGTGAGATATTCAGTGTCAAAGAATGGCGTGACCTTGAAAATCAGGTTAGGGGTCGTTCAAGGTCATTGAAAATGGCGCTGTTCAATAGACTATATGCCACTTTCTATTGGTCGGCCATTGTAAATATAGCTCTATCTTGTACCATTTTCAAGTTTTTGACGTTGAATAATACCGTGACCTTGAAATCGGGGTTAGAGGTCACTCCATGTCATTGAAAGTGGTACCATTCGAAAGCTTGGGTATGGTTTCCTATTCGCCTTCTATAGTAAGTGCTGTCGTATCTATAGCCGTTTGTGAGATATTTAGCATCAAAGAGTGGTGTGACCTTGAAAACAGGGTTAGGGTTCGTTTAAGGTCATTGGAAATGGCACCATTTGATAGATCGCCCTTTGCCTTCCATAGTAACTATGGCGATATCTTGTATCGTTTGCGAGATATAGCGACTTAATGGTAGAAAATCGCTAAAGCTTTATGCCCCACCTGCAATTAGCGCCCCCACAGGGAATTTCGTGAAGATGTTTGATGCTGATAAAAACAGAATGATTGGGCTACCGTGTGGTGAAAAGATATGTTAAGCCGTTTTCATCTGATACCGGAACGTCACGGACAGACAGACGAACAGACAGACAGACAAAATTGCTATATCAATATCGCGCGTCAGTGTATTGACGCGTGATAAAATTGTGACGATATATCCGTTTCCGCTGAATACCAGCATATGACATGACTTCAGTCCAGACGTTTTTGGACTTGGTATAGCAAAGATGCACTGCGCTTGGCTGTGCTGTGTGGATCACATCAAAATTGATACTATATATGACATGATCAAAAGAAATTCACATTGCTTTTTGACTTTGAGTGTCTGTCTTTAAGTGTTGCATCAGAAAAACAGTAGAGACAGAAGTATAAAAATTAAAAAATCAGTGTTTATATGTTAATGTGACAAAAAATTATGCATTTTTTTGCAAGTACCTTTGGTGTGTAATAACATTTGAAAATAAATATCAGATCGTCTCTCGGTCGGCTTCTCTGCAGCCACTGGGCTTGTCACTATTTGTGCTATTGTATAATGTAGATGATGGAGTTTGGTGATGCTGAGAAATGGAATCCATTGCTGGAGGCCTTTAATGATCAAAGTTTCAACACTTACATGCATGCTGCTGCAGCTCGGGAAGTGTCATCTGATACTGTGGTGGAGCTTTTTGTTGCTGGAATTCCTCCATGCATGACTGAGCAAGGATTGGCAAATTTAATGTCATCCGCAGCAAAAATTCAGCGTGTTGCATTGGTGCCACATCGGAACATTGGATTTGTATCAGTGCGTCAGAAAGATGCAGTCAAAGTTATTGGATATTTTAATAACTATAAGGTGGATGATAATTATTTAACTGTTAGAATTTCAAAGCCAAAGAAACGAATGGCGAATGAACGAAGCAGTACTGTGAGTGGAACTACTACCAGAATAGCTTCTGAAGCTGATAAAGAGGGAAAAACCACTAATTCTTCCATTTTCAGACATGTTGATGAACTTAAAATACCAGCTTTAAGCTACCCAACAGCTGCGAAACATGTGCAGGTTGGTCAGGTACTTGCCGTTAAAGTTCTTAATGTCATTTCACCATCTCAGTTTTGGATCTGTCGTCATTCGTATGATAGTGATGGTCAGTTGGAAGAATTGCATACTAAAATGCAGAAGCATTATTCAAGCTTGCGACCAAAATCCGGATTGAGGCCGAATGGTTCTGGGTTGTATGCTGCACCCAAGAGAGATTCCGGTAACTGGTGCCGCGTGCAAGCATTGAATTTCGACACAGAGTCAGTCTCAGTTCTGTTGCTTGACTATGGTACCTGTGATCAAGTCAGTTTAACTAACCTGCATTCACTTGAAGGGCAGTTTCTCTCTTTGCCGTTCCGAGCAATATGTTGTAATCTAGCACACGTACAATGCACCACACAGCAGTGGAGTGACAAGGCTGTCAATTGCATGCATCAGTTGCTGAGTAATGAGCAGGTGAGTGCCAAGGTCTGTGGTATTGATGAATATACTCTCAGTGTGGAACTTATTTTGTTCTCTGGACAAACTGTGAATGATGAACTCGTCAGAAGAGGCTGTGCTAGCCGTGCAAATGGTACTGAACCTAGTTCGGTCCAGGCCAACACAGAGAACACGATTGTCTCAGATACTGCCTGTAGATCTGAATCGTCCGAAGATACTGTGACTGATTATCCCACCATAAAAGACATGGAGTACAAGCAGCTGGCAGTTGGTGAATGCTATGATGTGATCGTACTGCATGCTAGAAATGCCAGCGATGTCACAGTGTGTTTGAAGAGTGGTATAGATGAGTTGAGAACATTGATTATGGAACTGTGCAATTACGAGTTGTCTGACTGGTACGTCCCACATGTGGGTGAAATTGTAGCTGCGCAGTATGCCGCTGATGGCTGTTGTTACCGCGCTGAAGTATTGTCGCTATACAGTGACACCACAGCTGTTGTTCACTTTGTCGATTTCGGCAACGAGGCTGCAGTTAGTTTAAAGTCATTGGTGCAGCTGCAACCACGACATTTGGCATTTCCAATATTTGGCATCAATGTCAAGTTTAGCAACTCTGATGTTGACAGTAAATTATTGGCAGAATATTCCAGTCTGAATCTGAAGGTTGTAGAACAGCGTGGCAATCGTTATGTTGTTAGTCTCACTGAAGATGATACAGAGAGTCCATCTAACCAACCTATGTGTTCAGTTTCAGATCTCAAACAGTGTTGCCTTGATACCAGGAAAACGTATAAAGCATGGGTGACTAATGCTACTGATGCTGAGAAATTTCATGTACAGGTGCAAGAATTTGATTACATAGTCATTGATGAACAGTTGCAGGCAATTTATTCCAGTAAATCTGGTGGCTATGAGCCACAGCAGTCTGGAGAGTTGATTGCCGTTCACTTGGATGTGGATGACATGTGGTATCGGGCAGTTGTGAAGGAGATTGAAGACAGAAATGCTGTAAAATGCGAGTTGATTGACTTCGGCATTTTTGTAACCACCACCAGCAAAAACATCTGTCACTTCAACTGTCAGCTGCTGACGTATCCGGTTGTTGCTTTCAAATGTTCGTTTCACAATGCTGTAGTGTCAGCAGTGGATTCTTGGAAAGACGAGTACTTGAAGCCCATGATGGAGTTGTATAACATGACGGTTGTTGAGGTCAAAGGTGACCTGCACTTTGTTGAGTTAGTTCATGTCGAATCCGCTGTGGATTGGAAGCAGAAGTTGATTGATGACGGAATTCTAGTGAAAGCCAGATCAGGCAATTTGTTGTCTGCTGTGTCTCCAACTACTACTGATAAGTTGTCATCAGATGAAGCTGATCACTTTGCTAAAAGCGAGCCAGATGGCACCAAATCCAGCTGTAATGTAGTTAAGTCTGAACCACTGCTGCCCTTTATATGTGATACTGAGGTTCGTAGCCTTCACCACAATAGAGAGAGGATTGTTGTAGTGCATGCCAATAGTCCTTCAGATTTTTATATACAGTCTGGTTCAGACTGTGTTCAGAAGAAGCTTGGAAGTATACAACACTCTCTTGACACCTTTTGTCGACAGCCATCTTCCATGCCTGATGCAATTGCCGTTGGTCAGATTGTAGGCGTGATGCATAGTAATGTTTGGTACCGCGGAGAAGTTGTGGATGTAGAATCGCATGGCAAGTTTCAAGTACATTTTGTTGACATCGGAATCACCAAAATAGCCAAGTCGGCTGAGTTACGTCCATTACCAGATGATCTGGCATTATCCTTGCCAAGACAAGCCATTCACTGTGCTATTTCTCCTGCGGTTGGATGTGACGCTGGTGGTAGTTGGTCTGCTGCTGCTGTTAAATCATTTAAGAACTTTTGTGAAAATCGTGACCTCATACTGAAGTTCATCATCAAAAATGATTCTGGCAGTACTTGGCTGGTTGATCTGCTGCATGTTGCTACTGGAAGAACAGCCAAGGATGTGTTGGCTCAGCAGCTAATAACACAAAGAACAGGCAGTTCAAATGATAGCAAAAGTGTTTCAAAATATTGCCCAGATCTACGTGATGATGATAGAAAACACCTCAGTGGCAGTGGCAAAACGTCACCTCCCTTGCTGTCCAGTATGCTGAAGAATGCATCGATTCAGCAAGGTGAAACTGTAACAGTCACATGCATACATTCGCCATGTGACTTTTTTGTTCAGCATCAGCATCATAGTAGTGCTCAACTCTTGCAGGAGCTGAACAGTTATTGCAAGGCACATGATCAAG
>Ga0209149_1001002_pt1 | contig 13336 bp, 7 predicted proteins | sample WorMetTyACAVOLI2_FD_187423 | JGI IMG/M metagenome (GOLD analysis project Ga0209149, IMG submission 187423) | Marine gutless worms symbiont microbial communities from Max Planck institute for Marine Microbiology, Germany - Olavius algarvensis... ... | reverse complement strand
TCAAGTCATCAATGGTTATGATACGGCTTATATATCCATAAGATTTGATTCGTTTAAATAAAGCATTTATTTTTTGGGTAAGCTCAACAGAAATAAAACCACCCCAAGCGGGCAGAGCAACATGTTGGTTCAAGCAGTCAGTAGTTGTTGATAAACATGTTTCTCAGTCTGCGTGTGAGTCAGCTGTGCAAGATGATGAGTTACAACCAGTTTTTACGCAATTTGTTGCAGACAATGTTGACCATGATATTCGCACCCTTGACGGCACAGGTACATTCCACGGCATGGGAATAATTAGTGCAACAGTACATACTGCAACTGCAGAATCGCACATTGTTACCCATGAACATCATGTGATACCTCGTGTCAGTCATCGCCTTGCTGCTAGTGAAGTAGTTAACATATCTGGAGTTACAATCACCCCTTTTTTGCACAGTGAAAAGGATGGTCTCAGTACAGTGTACTTGAAGCCATTTTTGACTCTTCATAGGCCACTAATTAAGCCGGCAATCAGTAACTTGTTTTTGTTGCAACATGTTTCTACTGCGTTTTCATTGTGTGACAAACCTATTCCGAACTGGTCGGAATTTATGCATCAGGCTACTACTGGTCCACACGCTTCAGTGGGACAGATTACAATGCACCCGCTTATTGACTTGCAGCCATCAGATGACACATGTGTTTACTCAACTTTGCTGTTTGTGGACAACATGGCCAAAAGAATGCATTTGCCTGTCACATGTGTCACATTCGACCAGCCATTGTGGTTGAAAGCAGTTAAGATATGTGCTGCTGCAGACTTGCCCATAGTGTGTCGTCTGGGCGGCTTTCATCTACTCATGAGCTACCTTGGATGTATTGGACACATTATGGCTGGTTCAGGATTGCAGGAAATGTTTCAGTTGTGCTATGGGCCAAACACCGTCAGTCACATGATTACTGGAAAGGCATACTCTAGAGCAGTGCGTGGACATTTGCTGGTGGAGCGTGCTCTTATGGTACTACTGTTACAGCAACTCAGAACGGACGAAGGTGACAGTGCTGTTGATTTGTCTCAGCTGTCCAGTATTCTCCAGCAAGTTGAGGAAGAGAAGATTTCTGCAGATGAGTGTTCAATTTTGTGCAACTCTGCACTGATTGCAGTTGAGTCGTTGATGAGGCAGCAGCAAAGCAGGCTGAAGAGTGAATCGCAAACAGCCAGGCTGTGGATTGAGTACCTGCACTGGATTGACTTACTAAAACACTTTATCATGGCTGAAAGGACAGGCAATTGGCACTGGCATCTCGAAGTAACAGCAAACATGCTGCCATTATTTGCTGCTGCCGGGCATCACAACTATGCCAGATCGGCACGACTCTATGTACAGCAGATGAATGACTTGTCGATCTCACATCCTCGGCTATATGAGCAGTTTGCAAACAATGGGTGTCATACAGTTCGCAGGACCGATCAGTACTGGGCTGCCGTGTCAACTGACCTTCTGATTGAACAGACAATGATGAAATCTCTCAAGTCACAGTCTGGTCTAACACATGGCCATGGTCTGACTGAAGCAGTTCGGGTCCACAGCATGCATGAGAGTGCTACTTATCATCTTGCACTCAAGACAGTTGCCAGCCAGACTACAAGTGACACAACTCACACAGATTGTGGTGTGTCCAGAGCCAGTCGTGATTGCAAGGATTACAGCAAAATTGTTGAATGGCTGCAACAACACAATCCGTTTGTTGTCACTGACGGCAAATTACGTGGACTGGACTCTGGTGTTACGGCTGCTGATACTGACACAGTTAACTGTGACATTGCTGAGAGCATTGGTTGTGATATACAAACGTCATTTGATGACCAGCGTTTTACTGACACAACTATCAAGAAGAAAAACACAGTTAAAACACTAGCACATCTCAGCTGCAGCACTGGTCAACCTGGTGAACACAAGCTGATGAACTTTGACACCATTGGCCTATTTCACAGGTTGATTGTTCTCATAGAGAGGTCGGCAAACATAGAGCCATATTTTTCATATGAGTTGACTGCAACACCAACAGCACTGTTTAAGGGTGCAGTGATGCTGAAGCCAGTAAAACCGGCTCTGGTGAAAGAACTTATGAAGCCATTGTCATTACAAGAGCAGTCAGATGATAATTGTCTGAAGCATGATTTTTTGTTTGTCGTTGACGGTGGAGCGCTACTGCACTGTGCGCGGTGGTCTAGAAGTATGAAGATTTCTGACATTGTGAGCATCTACGTCAATGTCTTGGGAGTGAAGTACGGACAGTCTGCCATTGTTGTTTTTGATGGATATGAGTGTGCTGTGTCAACCAAGGATCATGAACACAAACAGCGCCTGGCTAAAGCTCGGAAAGTTGCACCTGATATAACTCTTACCCTGGACACTCCCGTAACTGATGACCAGCAGGCTTTCCTGGCAAATCAAAAGAACAAAGTCAGTTTCATCAAGTTATTAAGTTCATGTCTCCGCATGAAAGGATTTGTTGTTATTGAGGCTGAAGCTGATGCCGACACAGACATTGTTGCCACAGCACTGAATAAAGCAGCCAACCAGCAGTCAGTCGCTGTGGCTGCAGATGACACAGACATCCTTGTGCTCCTTGTTCACCACCTGAATGACGAAATGCATGACATCTTGTTTGTGCCACAAAATCGCAGACGGTTCAAGCAGGTGAGCATCCGTGACATACAGCAAGCCGTTGGCAAACAGACATGCAGGCAACTTCTGGCTGTTCATGCGATCGGTGGATGTGATACTGTATCTGCGATTTTTGGCATTGGTAAAGGAACTGTTCTAAAGAGGTTGACTGCAGGAACACAGTTCATTGCCAGTACAGATGTATTGCAAGATCGTTGTGCCACAGTAGAGGATGTTATTTCAGAGGGCTTGAAGTTGCTTGTTGGTGTGTATGGCGGAAAACCTAGCGAATCACTGAACAGACTTCGGTATCAACTATACTGCAAGATGGCCACTGAATCAACGTTGAGACCCAAACCACAGAGGTTGCCACCAACAAAAGCTTCTGCACAGTATCATATCATGCGAGCACATCTGCAGGCAGTACGCTGGAGTATGCTTAATGCAAGTGCACTTGAACCAACAGAGTGGGGTGGAGACTCACCGATGATGGATTGCAGCCTATCACGACAAGTCAAGCTGCTGCACCTGCTGAAATTCTGAATGTGGTACGATGCAAGTGCAAAACAGCATGCACTTCCAGTTTGTGCTCTTGCAGAAAGAACGGCATTTACTGTGTCAGTGCTTGTGGTAATTGTCATGGTGACAGCTGTATGAACATTGACAAAGATACCAACTACAGTCATGGTGATGTCGGTAATGATAGTGACTCAGTGGACATACTGAACTCTGAAATGGAAGAAACTATTTATTTCTTTGACGAGACTGACTGCCAAGATGAGGAAATAGTCAACAGCAGCATTTATTGAGTTTACTCTACAGCCAACTGTAACAGGTTACATTTCAATTTCATTAGATTGCATGCATTGCAATTATTGCTTGATATATATGCCTACACAGTAGTGTGTGTGTGTGTGTGTGTGTGTGTGTGTGTGTGTAGGTGTGTGTGTGTGTGTGGTGGTGTTGTGGTTCTATTTTCACTTTTGCTCTCTGCTGCTTCATGTGTAGGTTATTGGTGATGGCATATGTGATGCACTTAGTTCAGTCACACACCGTGTTGTTCCAGTGGTTACCTGTAGTGTTCTGCATGCTTTGCTAAGTTGACTGGTGGCCATAGCCTCTTAATTCTCAGTGAAGTGTTGTTAATAGTCTTGATAATTGCAACAGGACAATGGTAATCCAGTCAAACGCAGGTCAGGTTTACTTGCGACCTAATCGGTACTGCCATTCTAGATAATTACAACAATCACACTGTTCTAACATGTTCTGAGGCATACTGTGACTTTTGTTCATAGCTATTTTGCTCTCAGTGAGTGGCTACAAGCATCATGTCACATTTTTGTGACAACATGCCTGTGGTACATGAAGATTTCTCAAATTCGCTATTTAGCCATTGGGTCCATGTGCTCAACCACATGTAACCGAAGTCCCTTTGTTGCTACAAATGGAGACTTTTGTATGGTGAATCTCTGAAAAATTCTGCTTCTAACGGTACCAAATTTGCCTTTGCGCAAATTTTGTCTAGGTTCGTTATATTTCTAGTCGTCTATAAGCAGTCACGAACGCGCCGAGTCATGTCTCGTAGGCCGAGCGAAAAAGTACTGCCTTAGCTTGCTTTGAAACTGTCCAAGTGTCGGTGATACACGCAGAGTCGCAGGTAACTTATTCCAGACACTAGGTCGAACTCGAACTCATGTGCTTACTGCAGTCATCGTGACTGTTAGCAGGCGCCATCTAGCGAATACACGTGTAACACTGGCACCGTTACGTTATGGACCAAGCAAAAATTAATAGCCTACTGAGTACTGCCATGGTACAGTCGATTTTTAGAAATGTGGTTGAATATTTAGTCATATGCTTCTGTTCGTTTAATAAATTAGAGTCTAATTATTAGGCAATATTATTACGATAGTCTGCACTGGTTGGAGTGGTTTTAGTCTATAGGCCTACCAAGCGTATTGGTCTAACGGTGGATAGGCCTGCTGTATAGGCTTGAATATTATATCCAATTCATCGTCATTCAGTGGCGTCACCAGGATTTTGAGCCAGGAGGAGCACGTCTTGCATGTTTACGAAATCAGGCAGAAATCACAGAAATTTATACATAAATGTATAAACTGGAAAATGTCAAATTGGGGCGAATGCGCAAGCTACTTGGGGCACGTGCCCCAGTGCTTGTGCTGGTGACGCCAGTGTCGTTCTTTGTAGACTACGCTGCAATTTGTAGACTACGCTGCAACATTTACTTGACGCATGTAAAGCTAAATCGTTTTAGATCGTCTCTGTGTATATGTCAATGATTTTGTGCGCCTCATTCATAGTCGAGGCACATTCCAATCTCCTCTCCTCCTTTTTCTCCAGTCTTGTACTCTTCTGGCCCTACTCCTCCCTAAAATCCAGCTAGTGGGCCTGGGAAAGTGCTGTAATCCCCCAGTGTGTCTGGGCGTAGACCGGCTGCCAAATAGGTCTTCTCGCATTTCGTGCCATTTCAAGTCGGATTTTGACAACATTTGGTGTATTTCGCAGCCATTGAATCACTGTATGTGGCTAGCTCGAAACTGTCATCGTTTCAGCCAATTTTGTAATTTGTAGGGCTCGAATTTGTATTTGAAGCCGGTCTAGTACACCTTCTGTATAAACTGCGGTCAGCAGTCTAAATCCGAATCTTAACTACTGATGCACTGATTCCCACTGAACAGTGGATAACCAGATATACCCCCTGGAGACATCCACTCCCTGCGATTACCCCCTAGTGAAAATGCCCCAGAGGTAATCCGCGTGGGTCGGTTAGGGTCATTACACCGCCTCGTGGGTCGGATAGGGTCAGCAGTACGTGTTAGTGTCAGTTTTCAAATTTTCGCTTTAAGAATGTTGCTACACTCCGCGGGATGGTACCTCCGACGGATTTTCTCTGGGGGATAATGTCCGGGGCAAATGTCTCCAGGGGGGGGGGGTTATGTGCTAGAATCCAAACAGTGCCGCGTAAACTAGGCCTATGGTGCGGCTAAAAACGTACCCCGACGAAAACTGTAATTTCTCATTAACGTCTTAGTATTTCAGTATGAAATTTTCTACTGTTTGTAAGAGTTGTGTGCATTAAAAGTGAAAATTTTATTAAATTCTGCGGTTTTCTGCCTATCTGTGTATGACAAAAACTGAAATACAGGGTATTTTTTTGCAAATCGCCAGTAGCACAGAGAGATAACGTCTGCGCTTTTTTTTACAATTTTCGCACATTTGTTAAAGTTGTATATACCAGCAAAACCATGATTTTTTTGAGTTATTAGTACTATGGGTAAGATACGTGTATCATATCCAGACAAAATGCGCATTCAAACACTACGTGAAAGAAATGGGCTTTGCATTGTTGCAAAATTTCCTACAAAAATGTCTTAGGCCTAAATAATCTTAAATTAATGTAGGCCATTAATTAAATAATCACTCATTTTTTTACAAAATGCTCTGTTTTTTTCTGAGAAAATTTAGTTTTTGTTTTAGTTTTGGTATTGTTAAGTAAATCTGCATTGCTGGCTGGCGAGTTACAAAAATCGTACTTTGTATTTCAGATCCTGCAATTTCTGTGTATATTAACAGAATTTTATAAAATGCGCAGCAGTAATGCAGTCAACCCGTGAGAAAAATCGTACAAAATTTCGTAATAAAATATCCAGCGAGTTCTGAGAAATTGCAGTTTTTGTCGGGGACGTTTTCTAGCCAAACCCTGTAAATGTCTGTCTAAAAACGCACTAAATTCAGCAAGTAATGCTTGAGAGCAGTTATTGTTTCGCTACACGACAAGCTGACGACACGAGACTCTAAGGTAGCGAGGCGAGCAGTAATAAAGACGAAAACAAAGAGGTGGCTATCATCGTACACTCGGACGTGGATGGAACGGACATCTCGCTGTGTGTCGACGAGTGTCGCGCGAGGCGCCACACGATCCTGATTGATTTACACGGCACCAAACGACCGTCGACTCTCCGCGTCGCCGCCGCCGTCGTTTCCGGTCGCGCTCGGCGCCCGACTTCCGGCCGCGCATTAGCGCGGATCGAGTCTCGCGAGATCTGGCGCCGCGCGAGACGAGAATGGGGATCTGCGCGACGGATTGTGCGATAAAAGTGGGGAATACCATATGCTGCGATGAAGCAGAATGGGGATTGGTCTCCATATCTTGTCCTGCTTTGCATTCCAGATATCCGTCCCAGTCCCCTCCTCGCTATATACCAAATGTTACAGCCCACCCATCAACGGTCATTGCGCCTATACTAACCAGTAGTCATAACCATATCCCGTTGTTAGGGTGTAATCATCTGAGAAAATATCTCCCGGGGCTATTTCTACGCACCAATTATGCATTAGGCTATACCTAAGCCCGGATCGACGTCTTGTGTAGGCCCCCTATTGGATTGTTGACGCTAGCTAGTTATTCGTCTACACAACATAGACCGAGTATTCGTGACTTTAGACCATAATATGGGCATATTCGATTTCTGCTCCGCGATGCCGAATTCATACCGTCGCATTGCAGTTCTGCTAAAGGATTATACTGTAGGCCTATATGCATCCTGAAAAGATGCGCGATTCAACATTTCCAACTGTTACTTACACGACAGTTGCAGATACAGTCGCGCACCAAGTGTGCGGATGCGGCAATGAAGGGAATCGGGATATTTTATGTTTCCATACTTAACTTTATCCGTTATCAATGTTTGACTCTTATTATCATGTAGTGGTGAATATTATCACTATTGTAAACATTAGTTAAGTTAGCTAAGTCACATCACTTCTTGTTATCCTTTGTTTGTCTATTGTACATTGTGTTTGTTTAAATTGTTTGTTTGTATTTTTAATTTTTTGCTACCATGCACTTGTGGTATTGGTAAATAAAGATGTTTATTTCCCCATAGACATGTTCCCCGAGAATTCCCCCGGGACAATTTTCCCTCTTTACATAGGACATTTTCCTCTTCCACCACCACCACCCGCAGGTCTACCATATAAAACGATCTACCGTTAACGTGTATAAAATTGATAGAGGTAGCTCGGTTAGGGTCACGAGAGTACGGGATAGTGTCAGTATAAAAAACACGGTTTCCAGGTCGGTTAGGGTCAGTACCCCGCGTCGTGGATCGGTTAGGGCCAGGTCTACGGATTAATGCCAGTTTTCAAATTTTGCCGGGGAAATGTCCTAGGTGGGGAGGGGAGGCAACTCGTCCGGTGGGGGGATTTCCTACACTCGTGTAGGCAGCTGCGCGATGTGTTGCGTGCCTGTTACAGTGGCTGCGTTCCAGAACAATACATGTACTTCAGCGGCTCGCGGGGACCAAGTAGGAAACGAGTTTAAGCGAACACCGTGTATACCCTTCGGAATACAAGAAAAAGAGTCGGACCGTTAAGCAGTAAACAAGTATATCGGACTCGATACGAAACGCTTCCGCTCACCGTCAGGTGCTGCCACGTAGCGAATGACTTAACAAATTTCACAGGCGACAGACAGACGAACGAACAGACAGACTGTTAGACAGAAGGACATCACCGTCGCGTAAAGCCCTCATATTTGCGAGCCGGGGCTTAACGGGATTTATATACGGTACTGCTTTTTGTGTCACCTCACACTCAAGGCCTCAGGTATGGATTATCAAGGTTTTTACCTCCAAATTACACAGTATCTGCTTTTACCTCGTAAGCGTTCACCAGACGGCGCCACCACTGATTATGGCAGCAGACATCTAATTGCAGCTTACTACTCATGACCTGCTGTCGCCGGTCCCCATTTTGTCACTATTCAGGCATCAAAATTGTTCCCCGCACCGCCATATACTGGTCCGTGCGGCCGACAATGCCGCCGATCCGAACGACCAACGGAGCGGCGAGTGGGTCGTAAACATGTAGGTATTTAATTATGTGCAGCGGAACCCGACCATTAGCGCGTGTCGGCAAACTGTAATAGAAAATAGAGCGTATAATGCAATGTGATCGCAACGGCTAATGCGAGACGCGGCCCGGGAAGACACGTAGCTGGACTGCCGTATACTGGCCGCCGTCATCAACCATCGGAAATCCGCCTTTCAGTGCCACGACAATCCGGCGCCCATTCGTCGCCATATCTCAATCTATCGTCTACGCTGCTGCATCAAGTTGCTGTAAAATGACAGTCGTTGCTTAGCGTCGTTAGCGATAACTGGAAGACCAACAGAGTTGGAAGTTATAATGTATACAGCGACTCGGCTTTTTCACGCGTGAGCGACTGTAAAGATGTAATTGTGCCCACCTGTATTTTCCTTATAATAGTTTAACTAAGTACAGGCTGGTTTAGTTAAAGCGTATAGAATTTAATGGCTCCTATGCATAAGTGCGGCCTATGCCGTCGAGAGGTGTCTGTCCGTCCATCCGTCTCTCACGTTCGTGTATTCTGTCGAAACGGTTCAACATTATCATCACACTTTTTTACCACCGGCGTTGAATGCGGGGGTATGAAAAAATCGCTATTTTCGACCAATGAATTTATTCGCCATGCAACAATAAAAAACAAACAAAACAAAGAAAAAGTAGCAAAACAAAACATTCCAAGATAAGTCAAACACAACAAGACAACACAATTCAATACTAGGCCTAATACTATCTCAGAAAGGATACAAGACACGGCCATCGTTACTACAGACAAGAACTTAGCTATTGCAAACAGATCGCACGTCAGCTGCGCACACAATACGTTCAGGGCATCTATAGGCCTAAACATTACATCGTGACCTTGAAATGTAGTTTAAAGGTCACTCAAGGTCACTGGAAACGGAACCATTGGATAGATCATACACGACTTACTATTAGTCGAGTTATTTGACGTTGAATATTATTGTGACTTTGAAATGTGGGTTATAGGTCACTCAAGGTCATTGAAAGTGGTACCATTTGAAAGCTTGGGTACGGTTTCCTATTCGCCTTCCATAGTAACTATGGCCGTATCTTTAGCCACTTCGGAAATATTTAGCGTCAAAGAATGGCTTGACCTTGAAATCTGGGTTTGAGGTTGTTCAAGGTCATTGAAAATGGCGCGGTTCGATAGACCATTGTATGGCTTTCTATTAGTGCGCCATTGTAACTATCTTGTACCATTTGCGAGTTATTTGACGTTGAATAATACCGCGACCTTGAAATCTGGCCTAGAGATCATTCAAAGTCATTGAAACTGGTGCCATTCAAAAGCTTTGGTGCAGTTTCCTATTCGCCTTCTATAGTAACCATGGCCGTATCTGTAGCCGTTTGTGTGATATTTAGCGCCAAAGAGTGGTGTGACCTTGAAAACAGGGTTAGGGTTCGTTCAAGGTCATTGGAAATGACATGAACATTTGATAGATCGTATACGAGTTCCTATTCGCTTTCCATAGTAACTATGGAGATATCGTGTATCGTTTGCGAGATATAGTGACTTATTGGTAGAAAATCGCGAAATTTTTATACCCCACCTGTATTTAGCGCCGCCGCGGGGATGACTCCGTCGGAATTTCGTGAAGACGTTTGATGCTGATAAAACTAGAATGATTGGGCTACCGTGGGGTGAAAAAACTATGATGATTTGTTAAACCGTTTTCATATACTGGAACGTTACGGACAGACGGACAGAATTGCTATATCAACGCGCGATAAAAACGAAAACCGTACCGAAGGTTACGAGTAATACCATTTTCAATGATCTTGAGTACAAGATTTTAAGGTCACGATATTCTTCAACATCAAATAACTCGAAGATGGTACAAGATAGAGTTATACCTACAATAGCAGACCAATAATAAGTCGTATACGATCTATCGATCGGCTTCATTTTCAATGACCTTGAACGATCCCTAATCCCGATTTCAAGGTCACGCCATTATTTGTCGCTGAATAACTTAAAAGCGGTACGAGATACAGACACAATAGGGAATTATACGCGCCCTACTCAAAGGTGTCATTTCAAATGACCTTCAGTGACCTTGAGGGACTTAGTAAAATATTTAATGATATGAAGCATCGCACGATCTCACTGCGACAGCTAAGCTTCTTGTTAATACGGGAATGCACTCACGTTTGTTCTTTCCCTTCCGTCTTAATCTTTTCATCGCGCTCATGTATGCCACAGCGCGACTAGCTACAGTTGGCTTGTTACAGGGTAATAATGCGTCGACATTAATGATCGTAGGATCACGCGGTTTTCATTTCGGGTAGCTCAGGGTCTGTAGTTTTTTGACACTATTTTCATATCCTAGGTCCATGGTAACACCCTCGCCAGGGCTTCAAACGTGACTGCGGTGGGTTAAAACAGCGAAAAACGCAGATTTCCGACTATTGCATCGCAACAATCTCCAAAATGGTGCGAGATACGACTTAGGTTGCTAGTGATTACTAGCAGGAAATCGCATACGGGCTGATACCAATTTCGATGACCTTGAATGACCTACAACGACCGTAACGCGCCTTCAGCTCGATATTTTCACTCTATTTCGATTGTTGTGTCTCCCAGAGCCCTCCGTTTAAACACCACTGTGTAGAATTTATGGTCGTTGGACACTCCTCTACTGTGTCAATCTTTCACCAAAAACTGACCTCGCCACACGTGGTTTCCGTTACTCAGCTCCTGCCGTCTGGAACTCACTTCCTAGAACAGTACTCAAAAGCCCGTCAATAACTCTTCAAATCCAGGCTTAAGACTCACCTTTTTGATCTGGCCCATATCAAACACTAACGACGTGACCTGTGCTACCACCGCCTCTGAAGTAACGACCTATGGCGGGATAGAAATATGTATTATTAAGCGCCTCACTTTACGTTAGTAAAAGAGGCGCTTATTGAGATAGGCTGTGTCGTGACGTCGTTGGTCGTTGGTTGGTTGTCACTCGCGTGCACTGTGGCCAAACGGTGCATCCTAGGCCTATAGTTACTATGGAACACTAATAGGAAACCCTACCCCAGGAATTCAATGGTAAAACTTTCGATGGGGTGACCCCTAACCGGGGAATGGGCCCCCCGTGAGGCGCTTTTTGTCAAATTACTTTGACCTCTTGTTATTATTATTATATAGACCCATACCGCAGATTTCAACGATGTAAAGACTGTACATAAATTCACACCAGAGATCATACTCTCTCTCTAATCTCCATTGATTACACTAACAAAAGTACGCGCAAAAAACACACAAAAATGACAGCAATACCAACACAAGGAAAATACAGTGGAAAACAAACAGCGAACTAAAAAAACTATTGAAATTCATACAGGCAGGACAGTGAAATGATAGTAAGTTGTGTGAAGTCAGCGATTTTTGCACTTTGCCATGCAATTATGTCGGAAACGGTTGACAATACGACGAAAATTACTATTGTATATTGTATTGTTTCTGTCTCTCACATGATGCTGAGCGCAAGCTGTTAGCTATAGCTAAGTTTCTTATTTTACAGTTTACACAGAGTCAGCTGCATATACGGCCTATATCCACACACTTCACTTATCAGCGTGGTTACGGCTTGAATATTCTCACGGCAGGCCAACTGACGTCTAAGTAATTATGATGTCTATATGGTTTGATTAGATGTGGCGTTTTTTTTACTTTTGCCTCGCCGCTGACGGCCGCAGCCTCTTGTCATACGGCGGCGCACATCAACTATTTGATTCGGCGTTCAGGTCGGTCGGCATCGTGTCACTTTAATTGAAAGGCAGCAGCAAAGTTGCCGACAGCCCGACAACGTTGACTGTTGGCGTCCCAGGCAGTAGAGCTGGGCATTATTGTCGGTTTAATTACGCTGCAGTCGATTAGTCGATTCGATAGACTAATTTACGAATTCCAGTTCGATTTTCAACTAACGTCCAAATAGAATGATTGTGCTACGTTAAACATATTCGTTTAAGCGGTATATAGTGAATAGTGATTGATTTGATAGGTCTCCCGTCAATTATTTTATCCATTTACACTTTTTAATTTTAGTTAAGTAGGTCCCTATTATTAAGATTCTTACTCTTTAGTGTTGTGCCAAGTGAAATCTACTGGTCTTGGGTGTTATCTTTCTCTGTTTGTGTCAGCATAATGTCTCGATGCAGTTGATATCCTGCTAATTGCACCGTCAGTCTGTGCGCTACAAACTTTATTATATGCATGCGAAGAGGAATTGACGTGTCTTGATATGCAGATAAATACCAAAAATATGTATTCATTCGCATTAGTGCACGTTATAATACAGAATGTGCGCGCCTGAGTCTAGCAGGGCAGATTGCTACAGTGGTTTCTCAGTATCGATATCTTGGTGTATATGTATTAAGTGGAAGAGCATTCAGATGCTCGTATGATCACAACAAATGCCAGTACTTTTTTTTGCAAAGTTGGACATTATGCCTCTGAGGATGTAGTATACTTAATCTGTTAAGAACAAAGGAAATCGTTTGACTTTACGATCGCTCCTTTATGAAGTTATTTCGGACTGGTTCCGTTACTGTAGTTACTGATTGTCAGAAAGTTTCACATTTTTACCAGTTACTGGGTGGCGCGGTGGCTTAGTGGTAAGGCATCGGACTTGCGATCTAGTAGTCGCGGTTTCGAGGCCCAGCCGCGACGCTGCTGCGTAACAACCTTAGGCAAGTTGTTCACACCCTACTGCCTCTGTCACCAAGCAGTATAATTTGGTACCAGCGAAAGCTGGGAAGTAAACAGGCATATCGCG
>Ga0209149_1001001_pt1 | contig 13337 bp, 11 predicted proteins | sample WorMetTyACAVOLI2_FD_187423 | JGI IMG/M metagenome (GOLD analysis project Ga0209149, IMG submission 187423) | Marine gutless worms symbiont microbial communities from Max Planck institute for Marine Microbiology, Germany - Olavius algarvensis... ... | reverse complement strand
GTTTGGACACGTCTATAACACTGTACACCGCTGCCCCCGTCTGAGGGTTTGGACACCTCTGTAACACTGTACACCGCTGCCCCCGTCTGAGGGTTTGGACACCTCTGTAACACTGTACACCGCTGCCCCCATCTGAGGGTTTGGACACCTCTGTAACACTCTACACCGCTGCCCCCGTCTGAGGGTTTGGATACGTCTGCATGTAAAGCAGGACTTTCTAGCACATGACACCAGCAATGACTCAGTGAGTGACAGTGGGAACTGACTATTCTAACAATGTATTATTAACAGACAGTGTCAGTGACAAAGACAATCAAGGCGACAACTTATCTTACCGTGAATGTCCAGGTACAAACGTCCACAGTGCATTAACAATAGCACGGATCTGCTTCTCAGAATACGTGCAGCCGACTACGATGACAGGTCGACCAATCAGCAGGCAGAACAGAATGTGCGGAGTTGCTGCAAACTGCCAGACAAAGTGCAGCAGACCAAACCCTGCAGCAACACAAAGCTACCTATCACACTCAATGTTCTCATATCAAACCATGCATCAATCTATCCAACCAAGATCCTACTTCATCACAGCATATATGACTTGAACACCCTATACAGTGCCTGATGTGCCATACATGGTGAAAGGGAAAAAGAAAAGGCACCTTTTTTGTGTTCTTGCACAGCTCTTAGTTAAAATGAAAATTTTAGACAATATCGATGAGGGAATGCCAATTCTAAGAAACTTAAAATAATCTGTTTACTTGTTAAATACTCTTTGCTATTAGTAACATAAGAAAGATGTCAGTAAAAGTGTTGCTGCAGCAGTGGCATTTACCATCAAAGAAAAAAACATATCTCACTAAATGGTAGTAAGTAAAAAGTACGGAGCAAAACGATTGCTTGAGACGTTTCTTGACAGAAAATAAAGTTTTGACATTTGAAATAATATGACAGGGCACTCTATAAAGATGCTTCTGCCAATGGATAAAGTTGAAATTTGACCTTTTGACCCTTGACCTTTGACCTTCAAAATAAATCAAGATGTTGTGGTCACCAAGTAGTAACTGCCTACCAAGTTTGTTCGAAATATCTGTCTGTAAAGCACGAACAGGCAACGACTGAAATAACTACATACGGTGTCTCAACAAACCGAACCCGTTACATTTGCGAACAACTCCAGTGAATCGGGTCCAATATCAACAATTTAAAGTCTACAGAATCAACATAAAAATCTTCACTTACTAGAACCCGTTGTTTTGCGTTTAAAATAGAGAACTAACGGAGCTTTTCTCCATGACAGGCAGAACAGAGGCCAGTGCACAGTAACTGAAGTGATGGTTTTGTTTTATCAGCTACAGAAGAAATAATGCAATTTATCGTCAGCTATAGAGTTTGGTCATTTCTCTTCAGGGCATATTAACAGTAAATACATAATAAATCACAGAAAACTTAACTTTTAAGACAATAAAAATGTTTTATCAAATCATGATCGTATGCACCTATATATCTATCTCTTCAATAATGTTGTGATATCGCACTGTGTGACTGGTATTCTTATAATTCTAATCAATTTCCTGTTTTTATCATGTTTCACAAAAAGGATGTGTAATTCAGTGAGGATTAAATTGGTTATTTTTTGTACCAAAAATTACTGATAAGGGGTCAGACTTGTTAGAGTTATTTGAAAATGTAACGGGGTCTTTTTGAGCCACCCTGTACATACTACCTGACAGCACGCTCCACTACTGTCGGCGCACGCAAGTAGCAATGTAGACCAAAGATTGGTGATCAATGCTACATACACCGTGTCCAGAAAAAAGGTGACACTGATTTTTTTGCTGTAAGTTTTACAAATATTGACGGATTTTCATAATTTTTTGTGCACAACTTCATAACAGAATGCCAAAATCATTGACGTAAAAATTTCTTGCCATACACTCGTTATGTTGCTACCATACCATGTGAAAATCTCAAACACAAAAGTAACACATTTTACACCAATATTAGCACTTTGCACATGTTTATATCGATCACATTTACAGAAACCAGTATCGATGAAACAAACAAAACATAGCAGAAAGTCAGAAACTCAAAATTTATGTTCAAAATGTACACCATTCACGGGAACACATGCATTCAAACGACTACACCACTGGGCAATCGCTGCCGCTATGACGGTGTGGTCCACTCTCTCAGCAGACGTTCTTTCAACTCCTTCACATCATGGATCCGCGAGCGGTAGACCCTCTCTTGAAGCAGATCCCAGATGCTGTAGTCCACCGGATTCAAATCTGGCGAATTAGGTGGCCACATCTCTGAAGGGATAAACTCTGGCGTCTCTCTCTCTGCAGCATGGTGACAGTGTCACGTGTACGATGTTCTGGTGCCCCATCTTGCTGAAAAAGGTAGTAATCCCCGAAAACAGAGCGGATATCCGGCAGAAGCATACTCAGCAGAACTGTATTCTGGTAATAGTCACTGTTGACACCCCTGGTTCCAAGAAGTGCAGCTGCGTAGCACCAAGACTGGACACTGCCACCGAAACCATCAGCGATTGTGCAGTGGCGTAGTCATTTGAATGCATGTGTTCGCGTGAATGGTGGACATTTTGAGCACAAATTTTGAGGCTCTGACTTTCTGCTGTGTTTTGTTTGTTTCATCGATACTGGTTTACGATACGATACGATAGTGCGTATTTAGTGCATATTTTTGTAAATGTGATTGATATAAACATGTGCAAAGTGCTAATATTGGTGTGAAATGTGTCACTTTTGTGTCTGAGACTTTCACATGGTATGGTAGCAACATAACGAATCTATGGCAAGAAATTTCTATGCCAATGACTTTGCTATTCTCTCGCGAAGTTGTGCACGAAAAATTATGAAAATCCGTCAATATTTGTAAAAGTTACAGCAAAAAAATCAGTGGCACCTTTTTTTCTGGACACGGTGTATATTACAGCATCTGATACAGCAGCTGTCCAAGTTTCATTTGTCTTATAAAACTTTCCAATGCATGCTAAAAATTGTACGACTTTCAACAGCTTCAAAAACCAGACAAATATCAGTCAACCAAAAAAAAAAAATGCACTGAGACGATAAGACAGTTCACAGCAATTATAAATCATGCAGCACTTTAGCACCTGCCCCGGTGGCGTTATTGATAGCTTTGTGGTACGCGCTACTTGGCTACAGTGATCAGAGAGTCTGGGTTTGAGGCCAAGGCTGGCCGGATCATTGTGTCAGGTTATAGTGGCGTACACTTTGAGATTAAATTCTCGGGCAGGCACAGAGTGTTTGACAGTGTCCTTTTTAATCTGTGACTGTTGGCTAATGCTGGGTTTAGAGATGCTCAGTATTAGTCGCTGCTTGAACCACTGATAACAGATTGCCTCCTGCTGTATGCGCTGGCCGGTCACCAATGGCTCTGTTCACACGCACCGCTAAATTGGACCCCGGGGACCACAATGCGAGGTGTGCATGAGATGTGGCCGACCATCATGCAGTAGGTATTAGCTGCCAGAGAAACAGTGGTTATAGGCCGAGCAGGGTAAATATCATGGCACAAGGACTCTCCACTCCCAATCCCTCCCTTAGCTCTATACACCACTCTATAAGGAGAGGTTGCGCAACAACTACACACTACACACACCACTAGGTTAGCCTGATGGTGTCACACAACACTACACTAGTCCCTTCCCTGGGGTTGCGCATTGGGCCAGCCTGTGAGGCAGGCCTCAGCGCTGGATGCAAAGGGAGTGCGTGCCATGCCGAAAAAGATAGAAAAAAGAAAGAAAGCAGCACTTTAGCACTATACAGCACACGTATGAGAATATGTACATAACTAACAGTTAGTGAAAAAGCAAATTTTTTTAAGGTTTACTAAGTACTGTTATTTACTAATAAAAAGCATATAATATAACGTATGTTAGAAACTAGAAAACGAAGACGTAAAAGATGGATTCTCACTAACTCATAACCTTACTGACTGGCCTCGAACCCTCTGAAAAATCATCATGATCTTGACATCTGAAACTCCAATCTACGTAGCTGTATTATATCAAATGCCAAAACTGCATTTTCTGTCAAGAAACGTCTCAAGCAATCGTTTTGCTCCGTACTTTTTACTTACTACCATTTAGTGAGATATGTCGGGATCTTAGAATGCTGGTATATCTCCTTACTGGACATAACACCCTTAACCGGCATCTTACTATAATGCGGAGGGTTAATGACCCATTATGTCCTCTCTGCAAGGCAGAGGAGGAAACAAGTCTTCATTTTCTTGGCAAATGCTGTGCCACAGTTAATATACGCAGGTTGCATTTTGATGTTCCTTTTCTGGAACCTAGCGACTTAAAACAGGCACACTGGATTACTCTCTTGAGGTTTGCAAAAGCCACCAAAAGATTTCAATAACCAATTGGTTTATCAGGGGCAGTGCATTGGGCCCAATTGGCGGCCTCAGCGCCAGACAGTTTAACGGCTGTCTGCCCCGTAGAGAAGAGAAGAGAAGAGAGAAGTGAGATATGTTTTTTCTTCGATGGTAAATGCCACTGCTGCAGCAACACTCGTACTCACATCTTACTTACAATAGTTTCAAGTTATTGTGTGGACAGATACGCACACATCAACAACAGACACACACACATATATCTACCAAATGCATCATATAACAAGAGGTCAAAGTAATTTGACAAAAAGTGCCTCACGGGGGGCCCATTCCCCGGTTAGGGGTCACCCTAGGGGGTCGAAAGTTGTACCATTGAATTCCTGGGGTAGGGTTTCCTATTAGTGTTCCATAGTAACTATAGGCCTAGGATGCACCGTTTGGCCACAGTGCATGCGCGTGACAACCAACCAACGACCAACAACATCACGACAACCTATCTCAATAAGCGCCTCTTTTACTAAAGTAAAGTGAGGCGCTTAAAAATGTATTCATGATAATTGTATGACAATGAAGTAAAATCTGACAAATGAGAGACACACTGAGCTGAAATCAATACTAGCTCCTACATCGCAGGTAGAAATTAGTCATCAGATTCGGCTCCCGATACTGGCGCTTTATAAATTGTTTTTAGATTAGATTTAGATCATTTAAAAAGCAAAATGAGTTGTCTACAATTGCTGTACTAATGAAATGCAGACACACAGATTAGTTATAAACTGTCTGCTAAGGACACAATGCAGCAAAAGAACATTAAATGATAAAGACGAACCCATAGCAGTGTCTGTGAGATGTTCAACGTGATCAGCAACTGAGACGAGAGACGACGACGTCGGCTCAATGTCAGCTGTGTGCACGTCAAGCGTTGTTGGACGACGATGACAGCTTGCATCGCTCTCGTCTTTAACAGTTGGACATAACATCAAACACGTTCTTTAAAACTTATCAAGTTTATAGTTCAGAAATAACAAACAATACAGTATATCCTGTACATCATAAAGGCGAAGTATATGAAACAAACATTATGGCAGCATGCAGACAGGTGTTGCATTCTCATCAACAATGGGTGAGGTTCAGTCCAGTCTTAGTCAAAAAGTCCAGGACCAAAGTTCAGTCTTCAAATCTAAACCTTTATACCAAACTTGACTTCATGTTGGCGAATTGGTCTAAGACTGGACTTTAAAAACTCATAGATTTAGACACAGTGAAAGTCTTCGACTATCGTCGCTGTCATCATCATTTCTGGCATGCAACTCTAAGATTGTGTAGCGCCACATGTCGACATCATCCTCCACAGAGGGCGGTTCTGCTGCTTCGGGGAGCGTAAGGTGATGTTTCAGATTCTGTTAAACAGTGCTGAGCCACGTGATGCAGGGACGACCTAGTTGTCTTCTCCAGTCTGCCGGAGCAGAGGCTAACAGGATCCTCTTAGCATCTGCTTGTCATTCATGTGCATAATATGCCCAAATAGGGTAAGTCGGCGTGACTGGATTATTGCAGTGAGTTTGAGTTGCTTCATTAGCCTCCATACATCATCGTTCGAAACAAATTGGTACCATTTGATGCCAAGCAGTATACACAGACACCACTGGTCGAGTGCATCGATCCTATAGACTTAGCTAAAGTTTGGTCTTTTGGTCTCTGACCAAACTAAGTTGAACTCATCCGTCTTCTAGCAGTGGAGCTAAAAAAATGTGGCCCTCAGTCAAAAAAAGTTGTGCATCGCTGCTAGACATAAACATGGTGATTACATGTGACAGACGTGAAACAATACACATCAAATGAGATGCTGGGAGGACGGCCTCAGCTCAGCTACTGTTACACAGTACTGTACGTAGCCACAATGTATCTACCTGTATTTGAACTGCACGTACCAACACCACCAGCCATCTTCTTTCTAACTGTAGACGACCTACAACAAACACATACTCTTATCATCTATCAACAAACAAGTAGAACGACAGCATCATGCACTGCTGCTAATAGCAACACGTTACTTTTCATCAGTCACAAAGTACAAGCAGCGCTTGCAGAATGATTCTCTCCATGATCTGCTCCTCATAAATTGTCATATTATACTTACTATTACTGCATATATTAACTTTTATGCTGTAACTCTAACTTGTATTAGTTGTTAACTGGTTTATATGTCTAAAGTCACTCCAGGCAAAGCGACGTCGCCAAAAGTCTGCAAACGTGTCCTGTGCAGACTGCTATTAATAGACTGCTGGAGCTGTGTAACAGGCTCAACAATCAAGCAGCAGTGACACAACATTAAAGCCCAGTCAGTCATAAAGGACATGCCGAGATATCTTCATAACAACATTATGTTCTAAACTTTTTTTGTTTACACCAACAACACCTTCTACCAACATTAACCAGCATATACAAAACAATTTGCTTACACAGCTACTAGCCTACATTTATGTACTCATTAGACATCAGACCGGATCACTGTAAGGCTAAAGATACGGCCATAGTTGCTAAAAAATGTGAATACGAAAGTGTACTCAAGCTTTCAAATGGTGCCATTTCCAAGTACTATCCTAGCTAAACCTTTCAGTATTGCTAGAGCAGGACTTCTACATACCAGATTGCTTCCTGGCACCCACAGACAGTGTCACAGCTATGAAGACACTTTGCCTACTATCACTAACATTAATAAGCAACTATAGTGTGCTCCCCGAAGCAGCAGATTTGGCTCAGAACCGCCCTCTGTGGAGGATGATGTCGACGTATGGCGCTACGCAATCTTAGAGTTGCATGCCAGAAAAGACGATAGTGTGCCTCCTGCACAGTAGAAATACAGTACTTAATTACTTCATCAATATAGCAGATGGTTCCAAGTCGAGGCACTGGAAAACTGCTGACAAATGAGATGGTGAGTTTGTGGACTTAGGTTGTGATATGCTCTACAAAACATAGACATACATAAAATGCAAACATCTCCACTCATCAATAACAACATCTATCTGTGGTTCGGCTGCTAAATCATCTCAATTCTACTAATGATAGTAAACAAACAAGCACTGCCAGGCACAGTGTAAACCTACTGCATGGCGCTGTCACCTAGTAAATTTAATGACATGATCACAGAGACATCTACTTCCATCTGTTCTGTTTGATATCAATAACTTCAACTGTTTTCCCGTAACGTTGCTCAGAGACAAACATGGTTACAAACAAATATTGTTATTAAGTTAAACAAGAAGCTCAGCTGTCACAGCCAGACTGCACCGCCTCTAAGGGATGGTTCATCTCCTTGAATGTTTCACTAAGTCACTCAGTGTCACTCAAGGTCATTCAAAATGACAGTCTTGAGAAGGACGTAAGTCACGATTAGTATTTCATTGTAACTATGTCTGTATCTTGTACTGATTCTGCGACATTCAGCATTAAATATTGGCATCTGGGTTTGGGGTCATTCAAGGTAATTGTAAAGGGCATCATTTGAAAGCTTGGATACGCTTTGCAATGCACATTTCTTTAGCAACAATGGCTGCATCTTTAGCAGTCTTTGAGATATTTAGCGTCAAAGAATGGCATGATATTGAAAACTGGGTTACGGGTTGTTCAAGGTCATTGAAAATGTCATGCTGAATAGTTACATTGGTCAGCCATTGTAATTATAGCTCTATCTTGCAACATTTTCGAGTTATTTGATGTTGAATAATATCATGACCTTGAAATATAGGTTTGGGATCACTCAATATCATTGGAAATGGCACCAATCGAAAGCTTGGGTAGTTTCCTATTTACCTTCCATAGTAACTACGGCTCTGTCTCATATAATTTTGGAGACAAAGTGATATATTGGTCGAAAATTGCGATTTATTCATACCCCTTGCATTTGACGCCCCCATACCGCTTGGTATAGAAAAACCAGAAAGACGTGGTTACCAGACAGTGAAAAAAAGTTTGACGGTACATTTAGCCATTTCGACAGAATTCCAGCATGATGGACAGACAAACGATCAGACTGCCATCTTGCAACGGCATAGTCTACGCTATGCACAGCACTGCATCGTAAAAACACAAGTGACCAAAGCCAATACTTCGCTGGGTGAGTATCAATGTCTACAGGTTGGTAGAAACACAAGTGACCAAAGCCAATACTTCGCTGGGTGAGTATCAATGTCTACAGGTTGGTAAATGTTTGACTCAAGTCATCAACGTACAACACGAGTCAGAGCAGTGCTGGTCTCTAAAAGATTGACAGGTGCACGACATGTCAGAGCAGTGCTGGTCTCTAAAACATTGACAGGTGCACGACATGTCAGAGCAGTGCTGGTCTCTAAAAGATTGACAGGTGCACGACATGTCACCACTGCATCTTACTAAGTTAAATGCTGACTTCTCAAACCTTTATCAGCTATCTCCTTCCACGTCAGCTTTGGCCTTCCTCTAGGCTTAACACCACCCACTGTATAATCAATACATCTTTTCATCCAGTCATTCTCATCCTTTCTTAGAACCTGACCACATCGTTGCTGTTGTAATTATTACACAATATAACATTAATCAGTAAATATTAAAAACAAAAAACTAAATTAGTTTACTGTATGTGGAATGGATGGTGAATGTAAACACATCGTGCACGAGTGCTGCGGCAGACTTTGGCAGTTGGCACCAGAACTGTACAAAGTGTACAAAACATCTTGAAAATAAACAACATCACAAGACATCACGAGTTCAATCAGCAAAAATTTCATAGTAAATATTCACAAAAACCAAATATAAACATGTCAATATCATTTGAATTATTCTGTCAACAAGATTTGCTTACGACTGTAGTCCGGCGAGAAAATTGACATGAAACAGTCTCCCAATTGTGAGAAGGCTGCAGCTCGGTTCTATTCAACCAGTAACACATTCACATTAAGAATAACACCAAAGATCAATATAAAATAAACGTGCATTTTTACAGTGAAATATACAAAAGCCAACATTGAAGTTAGTGAAAATTTGAAAATCAGAGACGTTACATCACCAGCCATGTGCTGCAGTGCATTGGAATGCAGCCATTTTTGAACTCGTCCAAGCTTTTAACCATATCTTGCTCCCATAATAAATAATGATATTTCAAACAGCTCGGGAGCTATTGTGTTGACAAACAAACAAAAATACACACCAACAAACCTACATTACTGAAAACAACCCACCTCGCTACATTACTGCTGCACGCAGGATAATCAAGTTAGCTGTGCCCGAAGTTAACAATACCACGTTGATACACAGACATGTAGTACTTGCCATTTGTACAACACGAGTACAAGTTTAAAGTACCTGTACTTGAGATCTCAGTACTCAGTACCTGTTGCCATTTGTACGATCTCAGTACTCAGTACAAGTTTAAAGTTTTCTTTCTGGCAACTCCTGGGTATCAGGTACATAACCGTAGATAACTAAATGTGTACAATTTTTGCTTACGTTGGCAATAACGTACTTGACTTGTCATTGCAATAACCTAGTACTTGTACTTGTATTTGTACTTGAGCTGTGAGTACTTGACTTGTCATTGCAATAACCTAGTACTTGTACTTGAGCTGTGAGTACTTGACTTGTCATTGCAATAACCTAGTACTTGTACTTGTACTTGAGCTGTGAGTATTTGATACATGATGACACAAGAACCATATCAGCAGTTGTAAACAACAATACTAACACTTCGTAATGCTCCATCTACTCCAACTGTAAAATATAGAAATAATAAAATTTTATTTACATCCTACTGTGGCATGGTCACACAACCAATGGGGCATCAGAGCTGTGATCAAGGGTTGTATGTGGCCAAGGCAGGCACTACTGTGTAACAACTGTCGGCAAGTTGTACAGACACATGTATCTTTGACTAGTATTGACCAAACGGCAATGAAGCTGTGAAGCTTTTAGAACTTAATCTCGGAAAATAATGGAAGCCTACTGTGGCCAAGTTTATGAGTAATGCTATTTGCAGGCTGACTGTTGAGGACCAGCAGCAGGTCTGAAATGCAAGTAAAAGACCAGCTAACTGTCGGCTACGTCATGAGAAGTCATACTCAATACGCTGCCATTCACAAGACACAACTGTTTGACAAACCAACATCACATGTGTACATTAGAAAACACCAGCAAACCAACCGAGCCTGCGAATGTCTTCTCTTTCTATTAATAATGTGACAGAGTCGCGACTGAAATACTGCAACAGCATCACACAAACCTCACCACACGTAACTTACACATAATTTAGCATTAAATCACTATTACACCAACAAACACATAATTACTCTCCTAAATTTGGCGCCTCAGATTCAGCTTTAGTGTCAACATTGCACGTCTTACAAATTTATGCACTGCTATTACTAACATTATGATTATTATTATTACTTTTAAACCCTTGTAAGAAAAAAAAACAAAAAAAGGAAGAATGGAAAGGCTAATGCTCCGGGTGGTCGTCCAACTCAAAACTGTTGTGTTACAAAACAAAATTGAACCAAAATTGCAACAATTTATGTTGCCACCTTGCGGGTGGCGGCCAACTCAGCAACAGTACTGGCAGAGGCGGTTGCAGACTGCAAGTAAGAGCTAGCCAGGGGGCAGATGACCATCACATCCCCACAAAGGGGTCTACCTTCCTGATATGGTATCAAAGACAGGTCATCAAGGTCTCTTGCCATCTGGCCTGTTATTATTATTAATTTATTATTTTTATTATTAATATATATTATTACTATTATTAAATGCACAGTATTATTCTGCACTCATATATTAAAGATAATAAAGTGTCAGAATCAAAGTCTGACACTAATCAAGAGTCAACTGAAATAAACACTTCAGTAAGAGATGTAATTGCAATAAAATGTAAAACAAACAACGAAAATTCTAAATCATAAACAGCCCAAATTCCTCTCTTAATTCTTCATCCATCAGGACAGCCACACCTTGTGAAAGGTCTCAAGCACATGCAGTCCTGAACTGGTTCCACACTGGCATAATTCTTCCAGCGTACGTAGCTGTTTTGGAACTGTCTGCTTCAACGACTTCACCAACTGCGGCTACATAACAAACAATAGTCACTACCACCATACACATCATGAAATGCACACTGTGCAAACTCTTCATCAGCTACAAAGCAAGGTATAATTTAAATCTGTAAAATATAGTGGTGTAAAACTCAAAAATGTATGAAAGCAGAGAAAACAGTTTATTAATCATGTAAACACAAACCTTGTATGATTTGTGGTCATGCAGACCAACATTGCAGTCATCACCTACTACTGACACACATACTAGGTTACAAATATTGATAGACATCAAAAAACACCCACAACCACATAAAATATTTTAAGAACATTTAATTTGAGAAAATGACTTGAAGACTAACAAAATAAACACAAATGTGCACCATCCTATGCAGTGGCCATTGGCCATGTCTATCGGCTACATGTGCTATCGTCATTGTCATCATCGATCATCATCTCATCATCGTCAGCCGCAGCAGCTCGGAGTATACAATATGACGTTGGCTGGCTGGCCGCAGTTTTCACTGACATTTTCATCAACAACACAGTATGTTTGTCATGCTGTGTTAATGAGAGTTAGTTACAGTTGTTATCTTCAGTAAACATATTGTGAAATCTTTGGTCTTCGATCACACTGTATATATACAACAGATGTTGTATGTAGCCTGCTACAAATAACATCTGGTGGAGAATATGGGCAGGATGTAGAACGATTTGGGTTTACTTTAATGCAAACAGCTCCTAAAATCCACAATGACACTCAGTCATCAGTTGTTGAAATGATTTATTAGTTCAATGTTGCATCTTACACAACGTAAGCCTTCTTTACAACTAAGCTAAGAAGTATTACAACATCTGTGGTGTGACAAAAAAGTTTGAAAATTACGGCTGCACATTAATATCAGTTAACAAAAGAGTAGACAGTTGATTAATCATGGTCTGTAGGAACCATTTCTCTACGAGACACCGTCTTTGAAACATTATCATTTGCTCAGTGACAGCTTGAACAGTCGTTCAATTTGGTCACAAATAACAGTCGCCCAAGTGTGACTTCCTATTAGTCAGTGACCGTACTCTAGCTCATATATGCGACAATTTCCAACACATTATAAAGTAAGAATGCTTTGCAGCAGCTGCAATAACTTTCAAGGTCATTCGAGGTCATCAATAATGGTGCTATTCAACAGACCTCATGTCTTTCTATTTGTGTTCCACAGTGAAGTAACTGAGATAAAAACTGAAACGTAGAAGCATACTTATCACAGAAGCATACTTATCACAGAAGCATACTCATCACAGAAGCATACCTATCACCAACGATTTTGAACAGTACTTTAGTTCAAATACAACAGTAACTTATGTACGACTTTGTAGGTGACATATGCTGCTTCTTTTTCTAGAAACTGACAGTGGAGACGTTTCTAGCAGCTGAAATGAGCTTCAAAGGTCATTGAAGGTCACTGCCTATTTTTGGCGAATAAACGTGTTCATATAGCCAGATACTGGCCTATATATAGCCAGATATATATAGCCAGCCAGATAGCCAGATACTGGTTGAAAACTGCAAACTTTCACATCCACCTCAATTTAGTGCCATGACACAAGAGAGTCTGGACTGTGCTATGATATTTGGTGTCAAAATTATAATGATGGGCTATAATGTGGTGAAAAAGTGTGATTATAGATTTAGCCATTTACACAACATATCAGTGTGACACAGACAGACAGACAGACAGACAGACAGACAGACAGCAGCAATGCATATTAGTGATCGAACCGATCTTAGTACTGAATCTGGTTCGGGCCCGATCCAGTTGGCTCGGGATCGGTACCGAGCCGCCCGCAGATCGGTCGCCGATTCGCCGCCGCATTGTATGAATGCGCAAAAGA
>Ga0209149_1001000_pt1 | contig 13354 bp, 9 predicted proteins | sample WorMetTyACAVOLI2_FD_187423 | JGI IMG/M metagenome (GOLD analysis project Ga0209149, IMG submission 187423) | Marine gutless worms symbiont microbial communities from Max Planck institute for Marine Microbiology, Germany - Olavius algarvensis... ... | reverse complement strand
TCCACCGGATTCAAATCTGGCGAATTAGGTGGCCACATCTCTGGAGGGATAAACTCTGGCGTCTCTCTCTGCAGCATGGTGACAGTGTCACGTACACGATATGCTGGTGCCCCATCTTGCTGAAAAACGTAGTAATCTCCGAAAACAGAGCGGATATCCAGCGTAGCATAATTATTTAGCAGAACTGTATTCCGGTAATAGTCACCGTTGACCTTAACCCCTGGTTCCAAGAAGTGCAGCTGCGTAGCACCAAGACTGGACACTGTAACCGAAACCATCAGCGATTGCGCAGTGGCGTAGTCGATTGAATGCATGTGTTCGCGTGAATGGTGGACATTTTGAACATAAATTTTGAGCCTCTGACTTTCTGCTGTGTTTTGTTTGTTTTATCGATACTGGTTTCCGTAAACGTGATCGATATAAACATGTGCAAAGTGCTAATATTAGTGTGAAATGTGTTACTTTTGTGTCTGAGACTTTCACACGGTATGGTAGCAACATAACGAATGTGTGGTGATAAATTTTTACGCCATTGACTTTGGCATTCTCTTGCGAAGTTGTGCACGAAAACCGCAAAATTATGAAAATCCGTCAATATTTGCAAAAGTTACAGCAAAAAAACCAGTTGCACCTTTTTTTCTGGACACGGTGTATACGGTATCCTCAAACTTTTTTTCATCGTCTAGCTGGTATCTCCACCATTCTAGTTTTTTCAATATAAAACGAGATGGTAGTATTCCGACGGGGACCCCCTAACGTGGGCGTTGAATGCATGGAAGGGTATCAAGTAATCACGATTTTCGACCAATATCTCGCTTTGTCTTGGATATGATGTAAGATAGAACCATACTTACTATGGAAGGTGAATAGGAAACCGCACCCAAGATTTCGAATGGTACCAGTTTGAATGACCTTGAGTGACCTCTAACTCAGATTTCAAGGTCACGATATTATTCAACGTCAAATAACTCAAAAATGGTACAAGATAGAGCTATATTTACAATAGCAGACCAACAGAAAGTCATATATAGTTAATCGAACGGCGCCAGTTTCAACGACCTTGAACAACCCCTAACCCAGATTTTAAGGTCACGATTAGTGCACGTCAAGTAACTAGAAAATGGTGCAACATAGAACTATACTTACAATGGCCGATTAATAGAAAGTCGTATATGATCCATCTAACGGCGCCATTTTCAATGACCTTGAATGACCCTTATCCCCGGTTTCAATGTCACCCAATTAATTATTTGACGCTGAATATCTCAGAAACGGTACGAGATACAGACATAGTTTCAATGGAATACTAATATGCGCCCTACTCAGCAGTGTCATTTCGAATAACCTTGAGTGATCTTGAGTGACTTAGCAAAATATTCAATGATACGAAGCGTCGCTCGGTCTCTCTGCGACAGCTGAGCTTCTTGTACCAGGTAGTCTCGTACACATTTAAGATGACGTGGGACATTTTACTGTGAATATGTGGAGAATTTCTTTCTGGTTAAAACAGTGCAAATAATTATTGGTATAATTGACACAAAGAGTAAACTGCTGGATCAGGGTGTTCTGATTATACAGCAGGGGTTCAGTTGTGTTGTGAAATAAGTGACGGAACTCTCCATCCCTCCCTCACCTTCCTTTTCTTTCCTTTTCCCCTTCCCCTGACACTGCGTCTCGTTTAGCGCATTAGCGGTGTTTTCGCGTAATGCGCTATACAAATCGACATCTTACTTACTTACTTACTTACCCTATCCTCCGTGCCCTTCCCCTATTTGCTCTAATCCTATCTCCTCTCCTCTCCTGGTCTTGAAGCGGCTGTTGCGGCTGGAGAGTATAGGACACCAGCCCGGCTGCCGAACGTTTTTGGCGCTTTTCTTGCCGAAAAATCTTGTGATTGTTTTGGCATTTTAAAGGTGAATAGATGAATAGGCTGTAGGCTTACTGAATGCATGCTGCCTTCTCGCGCTGCGTTCCGCTTTTCGCCAGTCTAGAAGTGCCAGCTAGAACGTCGGCTTCCGAAAAAAACTGCAGGAACGACGTTCCACTGAGTTCCGGTTCAACGGAACCCCTGCATACACGTGACAACTCACTGCACTGCAAGGCCTACCTTTACCTGTCACTGTACGTATGTCGAAAACAACAAACGAGTTAAAAGCCAAAAATTTATTATTACAAGATTAATAAAACAAGAACTCGTGAATGGTCTCTAAAACTACGTTTAACTATAAAAAAAACTCTAGTCAAATGTTTTCAGTAAACATATCAACAGAACGTATCTTTACCGCAAGTAACAATCTAGCGAACAACAAACGCCTCCGAACTCGTACATCATCAGCACACAAGGCAGCAGCAGCTCAGTAAATTCAGATGGGCCTGCAATAGGCGAAACCGACATCCAAAATTAATCACCACATACCGCGCATTAATTTACCAAACATTTAACGACGTTCACACCGTACGGCTTGCGCGGATAATTAAGTATCCGTCGAGAAAAGTCGCGTGTCAACAGTTCCCATTAATTATTAAGACTATTATTTGACATTAAGGAAATCAATGTAAACATGAAAAGAAAGCAGTCTACATGTTACAGCGTTGCTTACTTATTTTAAATATTTACTATTAATTTTTAATTGCTGTCAAATTTCAAAGTGAAATGAACACGGATGGAACATCTTATCAGTCCAGTCAACACAAATTCCGTAGATTTCAAGTCACACAAAGAGAGTTAAAAGTACTTATTGTCAATAAATAGTAAAAAAAAGTCTAATAATTGATTGTGTGGTCTTGTTATACATCTTAATTACAATGAAACATTTTCTAAAACACACACTATAACTTAACGACTCTTAACCACATATAACGAAATACAAAAAACACACGAAAAAACAGTTTCCGTTAACCAAGCACTATAATAAAATATTTACATATAAAACACATTAAAACATAAATATGAGAAAACGTTGTCAACAAAATAGCATAATACGTAAGTGATATAATAGAAATAACTGTGCTAACTCGAATGACTTTCCCGGATTTAACACCCCACGTAAACCGACAGAAATTTAAAGAAGAAGAACGGGTTTAGTGGGATGAGATGAGAAAGATTTGATAGCTAACGAGTTTATTGTTGGCGGGTCATGCACGCACATATGTCGGTGCAATCGTCATCAGCCGTAACCGAGGTCTCTAAAGCAACAATCCTCTTAACGCGCGACTCCCTTTCGCGAATTTTCCACACACAATAAAGACATCGTCCACGGACTCGAGTGGCACAAATACAGAGAGATGGACGGACGTGATCGGGCCACCTACACGGCTACAACTACCGCGAAACGCCAACGTCGTCGCCGTCGTCGCCGGTATACAACGGCGCGTCCGAAAACACCGCCGCCTCGACCCGCGTCCGGGCGGGCGACGGCTCGCTTACCAACACGTAAGCCCCCGTATCGTTTCCTCCACGTACTCCTCCTTCACACTCCGGACATCTTCAGTATACGGCGTGCAATTAAACGTGTCCAGAAACTCCCGTCGTCGGCCTCCGATCCGACTATAAAGCGCGCCGTCAATAACAGAATCGCTTTTAAACTGATCGAATTACAGTACTGACGCATTTATGTACAAACAAATTCTTCTCGGTTCACGTCGGCGTAATTTAAGCGGAGGCCATCTTTGCTCCGACTTCACGTCAACTGCCATCAATTCACCGATCGATTCGCACAATATTAGTAAAATTATCGGTGTAAAATTCATATAAAAATAATACTAGTTAATTGTATAATATATATATAATATATATACAAACACGCACACGCACAAACAACACTAGACACTTTACTCAATAATTTAAATAACGATAAAATGAAACTCTGAAACAAATAATAATTGCACGAAAGATGAAGTAGTAATGCGAAGAACACGATTTCCCTTACAACACTCAAAAGTTTAGCTAACTTTAGTGTAGTAAATATTTTACTCCAAAAGAAGAAAAACTGACAAAAACACACTCAGTCTCTTAAGAGAAAACAAGAAACACAAGTTGGATTATTTCGTACACAACAAGAACTAGATGTAAACCTAGATATTCTCATCGACTGCTTAAACTGTAAGTAGCCTACACGTGTTTCGACGAGTCTTGCTAATGGAAAAGATTCTAGAAGCAATCCAGAAACACAGGAACAGATTCAACAGCTGCAATAACTAACAAAACGAACAAAAATCAAATGATGTAGATGTACAAAACTACAGTGCATGGCTACAGGCACAGAAAGTTAAGGAGGCAATAGGCGTAGAAATATCTTCCCCGACGGTTAATGGTCAACTGAAAGTCTGCTTGCCTGCTAGAGTACAACAAGTGACGGATTACTCTATGAGCGAAGAAGGCTAGTTGAAGCCTTAGGCCTTATGATCGCTAATGTAAAATTATCGGCCCACGTCGCCAGCGACTAGATAAAGTACGTTTAACCATTTTAGCCTATAAGCCATACACATACATTACGGGCTTACTTACTTTATTTGCGAAAATTATATTGTATTTCTGTTCTTCCTTATCGATAATTTATCTCAAACTCGTGTATTACCAGAAACCAGAAACCAAGGTTTGAAAAAGGGGGCCAGCTTTGCATGCCCCACTGCGGCATATATAGCCCCAAAATTTTTACTGGCTTTTGACTAGGTAAACTGGGTACAATCCGCCACTGGGTACAACGGCACGGCACAGGCACTCGGAACTTGTTAGAACATTTAACGACGAAGAACTGACTACCAGTTTCACTGCTTAACGTCAACAACTAGGCTATTGATTTAGCTTTAAAAAATCTCTACGGATTAACTGGTGAAACTAGTTTGCCGTAAATCTCGATTCTAATTTTCGATCTAGATCATCCGTTCTTTGAAAGATCAACTTCCCACCAATTTTCCAACTGGAATCGGCGATTTACGTTCCACTTACTACTTTACTAGCTGTTTTCTTAGTTATTTTGAAAATTCCAGCCTCTTTTTTACAATAGGTCAGTAGAATAAACTTAAGATTTCATAACGTTTCTTTTCATGCTAGTACATCAAACTTAATTCCAGCAGGTGATTTGCCTAAACCCAATAAAAAGCTCACACTGTTTTTCTAAACCCTCAAGCTCGTATTACAGAAGCTCTTTAATAGTAGAAAGCGAGTTAGGAACCACACATTAGTATGAGAATGGCAGAAATGGGAAGCACGAAGGACAAAAATAAAACAAAAGGGGACGAGAGGGATTTCAACAGTTTCCCGTGGCACTGCAGGTGGGTGCAAAGTGAGTAACTCAAAACATAACAACCGTAATAACATGCAAAACGTGGCGAGATGAACAAGTCAGTAAACGATAAAAAGATTTGCTATAAAAATAACAAGTAACAAGATACACACACATATACAATATTCAACAATCTAGAAGCACCATATGCAAGCTTACATGCAAATTCGGTTTATAAATATCACTCTCTTTCAGACCAAAATATAAAACCGTATATAAGCTAGTACAAAATTATGCATAATTAAACAATAATAATAATACTAATACAGTGCAATAATAACCCTCACTAGTATATATACTTTTATCAAAATATAACACTTTCTCTAAGCACTGTTCTGTACATATCAAACAAGCCACTAAAATAATCTCAACTCTAGATAGGGCCTAACATTGTCAAGTAGCCTATAATACGACTGTAAGATAAAATGGTACGATAATCCGGGTTTGCAATAATTTGAGCCCTTAACTAAAAACAGCATCAGTCTAAAATTGTATGTTTAATACCCATTTTGCTGCCATAGCACTGAACTGAGAGAATGCATAAATGAATCGAAAAATGTATTAGTGTCAGCATAAAGCATGAATCAAAACTGAAGCTGTAAACCATTTCAGTACGTTCAGTTATCGTGTCAAGAAGTATCCAGATCATCATTACGCCTAAACAGAGCTTTTGATTTCTGGTTAAGAGGGTCAGCTACAAAAGATTTTCTGTTCTCCAAAACACTGCACTGCTACAGTAACTGTAAATGGACGACAAAAACAAACTCTGCAATTAAACAACAAAACTACTTGAGAAACAATATCTCTGACAATAAATAACATAGCTATAGTGTACACGTTATCTGTAATCATTTGCGATTCAGCAAGTACAGCGTAAAAACAATAACTGAAATCAGTCGGTATAAACAGTATAAATATACAAGGCCACACGTATGGTCACAGACATGCGCAGTTCCATAAATTCAGTTTCGTTTTCATCGGCGAAACCAGCTATACGATCGTCTGCAACTTTCGCACATACGGGTTGGAAGCATTGAGTAGCGTGATTTAAAAGCCGCCGCGAAACACACCGATACGAAAGTTGAAAAGGTCGAAATGGCTAGCTAAATCAAACTCCCTAATGCTCCCAAACCGCTACTGCAATACGAAAGGCGGCGTTAATTTGCTAATGGCCCGTTAAAAAGTTTGCACTGAATAAAAATTATACAATAAAATTTAAACTATTCAAAACTCTCAAGTGCACTTTCGTACCACCACTGCTAACCGTATTCAATCGTTATTCAAATAAGCAACGCGCACGTCGATCACTCCCTGATGTAAAACACAAATGGAATTGCTGCACGTATATAAAAAGATAGACAAATATAATTAAACTTCAAAAAACGCTTACAAACTACAATACATTGTTTACTGCGGAAAATATCACTTATAGTACACTATAAGACAGCCGAGTTAGTCTTCTGTCCTGAGCATACTTTATTAATCCTGTTCAACGGATCACACGTACGGGTCGCTTGTGAAGAGCCAGCTCTCATAACCACAGCAGGTGGTCAATCTTACTGACATCCATCTCGCTGAGTAAGTCGGAAGTCATATCTCCCTGCACACGAATCGACAATAATATACACCATCATAGCTGGTACGAAGTTATAGTTGCTGTTGCAACTTGCACTGTCTACCCAGTTTATATCCGGTAAACGCAACGCTCGTATGCGTTTTGTCGTTTATTAACTCTTTTTGTGTGACGACAGATATCTCGGCGACGACTGTCGTGAAATTTTGCATGATGGTACACATACGTCCCGGACGTGTCTTCTCCCATTTTGGGGGCGGTACCTCAGGGATCCCCAAAATCCAAAATTTTGGGCGTCTAAAAAGCAAATATCTCGAAAACGGTAAGTCGCAGCGTTACACGTCAATTAGGGCTTAACATAACATCAGTTCGTCGGGAGCTTTCTAAAAGTGTATGACATGGGACGGTAGCCCTCAGGGGAGTACATTATAAAGAAAAATGTGCTGCATTATTGCGTATTTTTTCAGAATCGTTAATAGTGAAGCTTTATAATTTTGAACGGTTCAAGACAGAGGAGTACTGTCAGTGCAACGCAAATGTTGCAAGTGAAAAGAGCTTTCTAAAAATGTATAGTAGGTGGCGGTAGCCCCAGTGGTTCCCCAAAAGTTTGAAGTTTTGAAGTTTTTAGATATCTCGGCTGCAGTGTAATCGATTGGCGCGAAATAGTGCACAATGGTAGAGCTCTGTTCCGGACGTGAGTTTCTCCATTTTGGTGGCAATATCTTTAGGGGTCTCCAAATGCGGGGGGTCAAAAATGGTATTTTTGGACAATTTGTTTTCGGCGTATTGTTGTCGCTTTGTGTCACAAACAAAATCCTCTGACGCATCAGAGGATCTTGTTTGTAGCACGGCACGGTCGACCGCTCACGTGCTACAAACTATACTGGACAATTCAAATGTTGATCACACGTGACTATCCCGCAGTGTTTAATGCCGAAACCAGATTTATTCGTCGAGAATCGCGATTTTTGCCGCGTGATGCTATGCATAAGCGCGGCCTATGCCGTCATGCACATGCGGTGTCTGTGTGTAAGTCCGTCCGTCACGTTCGTGAATTGTGTGGAAACGGGTAATCATATTGTCAGACTTTTTTCACCATCGGGTACATCCATCATTCTATTTTTTCTGTACCAAACAGGATGGCAATATTCCGACCGGGACCCCATAACGGGGGCGTCGAATGCAAGGGGGTATAAAAATCACAATTTTTTGACAAATATCTCGCTTTATCTCCGAAACGATGCAAGATAGAGCCATAGTTACTATGGAAGGCGAATAGGAAACCGCACCCAAGATTTCGAATGGTACCAGTTTGAATGACCTTGAGTAACGTCTAACCCAGATTTCAAGGTCACGATATTATTCAATGTCAAATAACTCAAAAACGGTACAAGATAGAGCTAAATTTACAATGGCAGACCAACAGAAAGTCGTATATGGTCTATCGAACGGCGCCATTTTCAATGACCTTGAACGACCTCTACCCCCGGTTTCAAGGTCACGCTATTCTTTGACGCTGAATATCTCAGAAACGGTACGAGATACATAGTTTCAATGGAATACAAATAGGGACTCACATACGGCCTACTCAACAGTGTCATTTCGAATGACCTTGAGTGACCTTGAGTGACTTAGCAAAATATTCGATGACACGAAGCATCGCGCGGCGTCTTTCCGATAGCAGAACTACATGTTTTTCATACACCGCCTGCATTCGACGCTGCCGTTAATTTTAAGATTCGAGTAGGCTTGATAGAGGCATACAAATTCAGCGACGAAGATGTTGTCGTTGAAAAAGGTCGGGGTGTGGCACAGCTTCATATTACAGCGGCAGGCAAGTGCGTTGCCTGTAACGTTTCGACTGTTCATAAGCCGTTTTATATTCGTACCGTAAACGAGGAGACGAGGCGATCTGTGTCCATAGACGCGCCTACGCTGTTGTTATCAATCGTTTCTCCAGTTCGCATCTGGTTTGTCATCTCACTAGCCGCCGTCATGGCGTAACAAGAGTTGACCGGCTTCTGCACCGATCCACCTACGAACACCATCATCTATATCTACTAAACAGCAAACACACAGAAAAAAGCAAATATAAATATAAGACGATGGTATAGCTGTATACGGAGGCAGAGAAAGGATGTTGCCAGCACTTATATGTGACCTAGTTAGAGAGAAAAAAACAATACTACGAAAAGCAATGGAATAAAATGCACTAAGCAAAATAAAAACTACGAATAAAATCCACTACGCATAATCATACACGTCAAAAGATTGGTAGGCAGTTAGACATTCAGTTGATCCGTGGGCGACCTTGTAGATATAAATAGGCTACTGTTGCCAACAGGTACGGTCCAGATTTAGATCTTTGAGATCTAAGTTGGTACTCTGTTCAGTTTTCAGTGGCAACAGCAGCGCAATAGCGACTGTTCGTCAGCTGTGTTGATCGGCGGCAGACGCGCCGGAGACCACCCAGTCTGCTGCGGCAAGACATGACCGGAAAGGACAGCCTGTAACGGCCAGTGACGAGTCGGTCGACCGCAGGATTGTCCACGTCCAGCAGCGCCTCGCATACCAGACCATTGAGCACACGGCCAATCGACACCGAAACAGCCGCGTCGAGCTCGCACTCCCGGTCTGCTTTGATGCAGGAATTTTCTCTGGTTCGACTCGCATCCTGCCTTCCTTCAGCAGGCTATAGCCATATGGTCCATAACTATGTTCTGGGCATGCATGAAAACTCCACAAATAGAAGTCAGGGATGTTAACCTTTAGAGTGCAAAGGTAATTATAGTGCCACATCGAATAATACGAAGTTGGTACACTGGCCGCTGATGGGTGGGCTTTTACATTTGGTACAGCGAGGAGGAGGTCTGGGCGGGGGCACAGCCCGCCCAGGCCCCTCTTCGCTATACCAAATGTAACAGTCCACCTGTCAACGGCCAGTGTACCAATCACCGTACTGCTGTATAATGGTCCATTGCTTGCTCTGCGGTTCTAGTGTGGCCATTTAAAGGTTAAACACAGGCCTTGGTCTCGTCTACAGTTACTTATGTTATCCTTGAAATTACTCGTTAATCGAATCAATTCTATTACTAGTTGTGGACACAATTTTCTATGGGATTGCATGCACCATGCACATCGTGCCTAGATTACTAGGCCATTAAAGTGTAAATAAACTTTTTGCAAATAAGTGTAAATTAGAGCATCTATCAAAGAAATGCGTACAGTTTGCTGATTACGTTTGTTCATGTTTAGGAGTACTTGTGATTAGTAACGTTTATGTAATAAAGGCCTAATACACTATAGTGTGGGCCAAAAACTGGACTGTTTTAGAAGAAATTGTAACTCGACGACGCAGAAATGCGATCTGTATATCAAATTGTTCAGTTTTTATCTGGAATAAATTTAAGTGGAACAATCTTCCAGTAGATGCGCCTATCCTGGACATTTTCTACTTTCAAAACACACCTGAAGTCACATCTCTGTTCAACATATCATTCCCTGCAGTTTGACTGTATCACTATATTTTGTACATAGCCCTTGAAGTCGGTTGTGCTGCACACGCCTCTCTAAATTTGTCATTATTACATTATATTAGCAGAGGGCCTTGTGTAGAATTTACGTCTGTTGACCCCTAACACCAATGGCGTTGTCAATGAGCCTGGCGGCCTTGTCGTGTTGACCTCACTGACGTGACTTTGGTAAGCTATGACGTAGTTTGCACCGTAAGACGCAGCAAGCGGCTCCACTGATCGACCACAAAAGCGACAACGCAACGATCGACGGCTGAGGACGGCAGCAAAGAGAAGGTTGAGAACGAAAACATCTCTTTCAGCCGTCGTACCTCATTAACCGACTTTTGCACCGGCCTCGACTGATGTATGTTGGCGAGCAGAAGCATCCCGGTGCGGTGAGGTGAAGAGCGGCAGTAGACGCAGGAGCAGACTCGGGAATCACGATACACGACGGCGGCCAGCGATGACGTAGCTATGGGCTAACGCGATGAATACCCCTCTCAACCACATCCGCCGGCGCCGTCTCCGTGCCGCTCTCTCATTCTGCACCTGCAGCAGCAGCCGCGGCTTTCGCGTCCTCGACCGCGCTGCCAGTCCGCCCGTCCCACCACGCCCAAGGTTTATGAATTCTAAAAATAGCTGTGCGCGCCGAACCGCGCTCGGTCGCGATCGGATAAAGTTTGATGAACGACGAGCTGACGCCGTGTCTGGTGCAATCGCCGACCCGCAACTCCGGCAGGCTCCGTCGTGTCCCAGACCAACGCGGCACGTTGTTCGACACGGCGCCGCGCCGCCGATAGCAGTCGCCCGCCGCGGGCGCTTTCTCGACGGCGGCGGGATGCTCGCTGGCGGCCGCCTGCTTCATGCGTGTACTCCATGGTCGGCGGAGATAAAATAAATGGAGTGATAATAACCAAAAATAACGGAACAGACGTAACAAAATACGCCTGTATGCTGCACTGCTGCTGATGCTGCTGCTGCTGGATGAAGAATGGATAAAATCACTGCAGGACAAAATGCGATCAGACAGATAGCGCCATCCACACCATATCATCGCCGCCATTCTCATAAACCTATGAACCATCTTCCCTACAAGTAAGTTCCGAATCCCACAGACAGAAGTGACAGATAACGTTGGCGATCTACCGCGAAAATACACGCTGAGGCGATACGTCGATGACACGGCTATAGTGAGAGCGGTATTGCATATATACGGCAATTAAATATATTCGTCTTTGTTCAACAGTAGATTTAGAAGTACACTATGGAAAGTTATTATCAAACATCAAGGGGTATATTTTTATTGAGACACAGTGTAGATACAAACTAGAATGGCACTCGGTGAAGCGCATGTGCCTCCGACAAAGGTGTTTCGACGGCTCACTGCCTCAGTGAATAAAACCATTGTAAAACCACACGTCGCTGCAGCGGCCAATACGTTACGTCGGATTTCCCCGACGTAAACTTCCGTGTAGCAGCACTTATACGATAGCAGAGAAAGCAATCCGGTTCCGGCTTCCGGACTATAATCCGGATCGGGCTCAAAAGTTAATCAGTTCGTCCGTGTCTCGACATCTGTCGACACGCAACATTTCATCCAAATCTATGCACGCGTTTTTGAGTAATCTTGCTAACAGACAGACAGACAGACAAACGCGGGCAAACGCATTTACCTCCTACTTTGTCGGAGGTAATAAACAACATGAATATCACAACTGCTTTCCGGAGAAGTGGGTGGTTGCCTCGCCGCAGGATCTAAATGCAGCAACAGAATCAGCAACGCAAACTTCCTAATAGTGTTTCATAGTAACCCTAACTACAGGTCTATCTTGCTACATATATCCTCAATTTTTTTCACCATCTTGTAGCCTCACCATTTTAGTTTTTTTTCGTATGAAACAAAAAACATTATTCTGAGGGGGTTCCCATTATTGGTGGCATCGAATGAGTGGGGTTGAGTATAAAAAAATTGCGATTTTCGACCAATATCTCGTTTTATCTCGAAAACGATACAAGACAGGGCCATAGTTACAATGGGATACTAATAGGAACTTACACATGACCTACTCAGCGGTGTAATTTCGAATGGCCTTGAGTGACCTTGGTGACTTGGCAAAATTGTCGACGACACGGAACATCACGCGGCCTCTTTGTGACAGCTGAGCTCCTTGTATGTGCTGGCGCCATGACAGCTGATTAACGTGGTGCTACTTCGCTACATCTAAAGGCATTTTTGCCGCGCGACGCTATGCATAGCGCGAATTTTTTTTACACAGGGCAAAACTCCGACGGGTCATTTTATGACGTAACGTAATTAGTGAAATTCGCCCCCCCCCCACCTTATTTTCCGGTCCTGCCTTTTCAGTCGACCCATGGCGAAATATAATTGGCAATTCAGCATTGCCGTGTTTCGCTCTACGGCTACATGCTCATCAGCATAATAAAAGTGCACTCACAGTCTTCTTGAAGATCCATCTCGTCGACGTTACTGAGGTAGTCATCGGGGCTTCTTGGTAGGCTGTACGCCGTTCCCATACCGCCTGAAAACACAGCAAACACAATTTTGCACGGACATCGGGTCGGAACAACGGTTCATAGTGGAAAAATAATAGACTCCACCAAGGGTGCAACTAAAGTGAAGGGGTCGGCAGGGGCCGCGCGTGAGCTTATAATGGGGGTTTGGGGGCTGTGCCTCCAGCGGGGTACAGGGGCAGAGCCCATGGTCAGGAGGGCGTAGTTGCCCGGAAGCTGAAAGATTCTACAAAATCAATTAGCCTACTAAATTTTTGCATTCCTGACAGTCGCTGTACTGCATGTGTTGCTGCGCCAGTGACCGACGACTGATGACGAGCGGAGTCTAATTGGCGAGTGGGAAGTGGCACCATCCAACAGTGGGGGGACACTTCATATTATGTCTCCATTCAAAAAAGTGAGGGGATCATGTCCCCTCTGCCCCCCCCCCTCCCGCGAGTTGCACCCAT
>Ga0209149_1000999_pt1 | contig 13366 bp, 9 predicted proteins | sample WorMetTyACAVOLI2_FD_187423 | JGI IMG/M metagenome (GOLD analysis project Ga0209149, IMG submission 187423) | Marine gutless worms symbiont microbial communities from Max Planck institute for Marine Microbiology, Germany - Olavius algarvensis... ... | reverse complement strand
AACCGACTGGCGCCGCCGGAGAGGCCGACCACGTCGAACCTGGCTCCGTACCATCGAGTCTGACCTGCAACCGACCAACCTTGGCCTCAACTCGGCGTGGCTTCGCGCACAAGATCGTTCCAAATGACGTTCAGTTGTGGAGACGGCTATGCTCACCGCTGGGCGTGCCACCTGATGATGATGATGATATATACTCTTAATTACTTACTTACACAGGAGGGTATACTACTACATTTGTGACAATAGACCTATACTAACTCACAGCTTCACATCAAATTATTTTGGTTCCAGAATCCAGATACAACAAGATACAGTGACAAAACTCTTTGTGAATACCCGGGATACCTGTATTGTACTGTACTGCTTGGTGATACAATATAATAGGGTTACAAAATTCTTTGTAAATACCCTGGATATTTGTCTGGGCCATTGATGACTGCACGGCGTAGATACTGAACGTTGTGTGGAGTAACAGGTTCTGGGTATGTCAATCTTGTAGCGAAATACAACGGGATTCCAACTTCATTTGTAGCAATACACGGGTCTGGAGAGATGACGGACCGTGCAGCAAAGTCTACACGTTTACCCATCATGTTCCAGCGAAACAAACCTTCCTTCCGCTCAAACAGCTGTATATGAAACAAGAAAGTATTAATTCATTCTGCCTCCCAAGTTTAATGCAATGACATAGCAAATTAAATCTATAAAACTAGAGCTCTTAATCGATTACATTTAAAAAAAATTGATTTGGCCTAATCAGAATGTTTAATCGATAATTTGTTGATTGACGAGTTGTTCAGTAGTTTAATGTAGGAAGTAACAACAGAAGCCCGATACAGCTGTTTATGCGTGAACATGGCAACAGCATCCAGCAACATCCAAGCATCAAGCCAGTACTGCAGCTGTTGCCATGCTCACGTATACACACGCATTAAAGCTGTGTACAGCAGTTGTGCACGATCATTTAGACTACATTCTGTGCTGTTTTGTTGGTTTTATGCAGATTTTTAAAAGTTCTCTGCATTATGACGCATCACACCTATTTGTCATGTGTTTCAGCAACTTTCACACAGTTGACGAGTTACTGAATACTGTCAGCATGTCAACAAAACGGCTCCGCAAAAGTTGCCAATTAATCACAGCCTTGGTCAATTAATCACTGTGATATAATTAAATGATAATCATCAACTGACCAACTAATAGATTAAGGCTCTACTATACAGTGAAATTTTAAAATGTTAAACTAATTTGCTAATACTCCTGCAATGTACAGAAGTGTCAACCAATTCAAAACACACCAATCGGCTTCAGCACTCCTTAAAATAAATTCATCACTGACAAGTTGATAACTGATGTTTCGCATCCGCACGTGTAAGCAACATGCTACTTAGCGTGATTAGCACTGTTTTAAAGACTTCAACAGATTGTCACTTTGTGACAGTAACCTGTTTTACACCATAAGACGGGCGACTGTCAGTGAAGATTTTTGCCAGTCGGTTGTCATAAATGCCGTTCACCCGTCCCTGCAGGTTCTGCCACGCGGTTCTGATGTTTTCCATCAGAATACTGTGCTGTTCTTTCTGCAATAACCAAAATGAATAGTTCGTCAAAACAAAAAAACTATGTCCAATGTACATTGTACACAACCACATACACAGCAAAGTATTACTTGGAGAACCACAACTTTTAGACATTTCACCTGACAATCAAGCAGATAAAACACAGATAAATGAGAAAAACATTATAAATGTTAAGTACCAACCAACATCTGTCCTTATACCATCTGCAACGACAAATCATCTGCTACACCATGCACAATTGACATGTCACTTACTGCATAGAGGGTGCCATGGAAAAAATATTAGGAGTCGAAATTATAGTTTTGGAGCCCTATAATGGTCCATGGCCCCTCTGGCCCTCTCTATCACGCCCCCCATGACTTACCGATAAACCACTGTTTTGCTTCACTTGTTTTAACAGCTCTTCCATTTTCTGTGCCTGTTTTAGTATCTGCAGCAAACTATCAGTCTCTGCATGAACCATTTTGTAGCCCTTTCTATCCAATAACTACAAACAGCCACACAACACAACACATCATCACTCTATGATGCAGAAATTGTAGCACGCATACTTATAATTCACTATTTTTGTTAATCAACTACGCCTTTAGCATTTATTAACAACAACAATGTCATCATTTCCTAATAAATATTACTACTTAGCTAACATGAACGACATATAGACAAAAAACATTGTTTTTCATTCAGGGCCGAATTACATTACAGCAACATGACATGACTCACATCATGACATGACTCACACTCTGCACAACTTGTCGCTGACTGTAACTTGTTGTCAACATCTGCAACAAGTCTGTATCTTGTCGTACAAGTGACGTAATCTTAACGATTATAACTATTCGATGAATAGATATTTAATGCATGCAATGAACGTGCTCTGGTGATGCCGTGGCATATTTTGCGATTTTATTATTATTCTCAAGTGATCGGACTTACTTATTCACTGACTTACTTACTTAATCGTGTTGACGATGCTGTATGATTGGATGACACATTGCTGTGACTTGTCATATCGTGTCGTTTTCTGAATTACATTAGAGCATTACAATGTGACTTCAGTTGTCATGGATTAACACTAGAGAACGACCAATTCAAACATCAGACATCGGAACATCCGGAATAGCGGCACCTACTGATAAAATTGGTAAATCAGAGTCTCAGATCTGCCGATACAGACTCGAAGAAAAGCGTTGCGCAGAGCCTCTGACTCCACGTGCGATTGCTAAAATCCTTTAACTAACGGCCGATGAGCGGCATGTATCGCTGCTCGCTTTGATCAACGTACCCGTCCCCTCCCCAAACCGTGTCAACACGTAGTCGGTAAGCTGCCGTCACGAGTCTACTGCATGTTGCGGTCACATTGACGTCAAGGCAAAGGAACGGTCGGCAGATTCAGATTTCACAAGTGTCCACAAGAGATGTGTGGACGGCGGATGTGTCTGCTCGTGGATGCAGATCCGCAAGCATGCTTGAGATCAGCGAACTGACATAGTTCACGAAAATTCGCGGACATGGACAGACGCAGATCCTCGTTTACAAAAGCACAATTTTAGACAGGTCTCAACTATGTGCAAAACCTTGTTATCTCACTGCAAGATATCGTGCTAAACCTGCTGCTCATCACGCTGATACAACAGACAACTAACAATGTGATGACGCAGTCATGACTAAGTATGCTCAAATTGTAGGGGTTATTGAACGTATATAAATAACTGTGGATGCAGACTGACAGCAGATCAAATATAGCATCTGCCTGTGGACATGGACGCATATCGTTGGTCAAAATCCGCCGACTGATGCAAATGCAGTAGTTCAGAATCCACACCACTCTGGTGTCCACTTCCACTGCCCTCGCCACTTCGCACGTGATGGACGGTTTGCCAAAGATGTGCGGATTCCAGAATTTTGGCCTCGCATTCCATCTGCATTCGCCATTGCATCTGCGATCATGTCCCCATCGCCAGGAATTTTAAATTTGCATTTGCCCAAAAAAACCTTTCAGACGTGTGTTCCATCCGCGTACGATTCGGTGTCAGCGCTTCTCTCTAATGATTACGTCACAGTCCAGTGACCGAGACTCTCTGAAGTGACTACGACAGTGATACACTGTATACTGTTTAATTGCAGCTTACATGGAAGAGAGATCACTGACAAGACAGACAACACAGAGACCGGCGGTGGCATGCAGCATCTTTGAGCATACTCGCATCAGATACTGACCACTACTGCATGATACTGCGAGTACTCGGCGAGTGACAATATCGAGAACTCTGAGAACTTGTGCTGATTGCCCAACTCTAGTCCAGACACTTGAGAATACATTATATACTGCATCCTATCGACATACTCGCCCCCCCCCCCTCGGGCCCTCCCACAGTACTGGTCCCGCACAGCGGCAGTATAAAGGCCGGTTTCCAACTTGTCGTTACACAACGCACGAAAGTTTGCGACGCCGATCAAAAAACCTAAGTATGCAATGCACACACATGCGAAAAATGCCAAAGAACAGGACGCATGCAAGGATAGAAACGATTCTATCCTTGCAGAAGAAACGATTCTATCCTTGCATGCATTACGTTTCTCGGCATTTTTCATGTGCATGCATTGCGTACAACAGGTTAGAAACCGGCCTTAAACATCAGTATCCGTATCCGCCGATTCGACCACGCTAACATCGGCACATCGGCATTAAACCCGAATCAGTCGTTCTCTAATTTATATCTCGACCGTCTTGACAAGCTCAGCGACAAGTCCGTGGCAAGTTGGAGACTTCCCCATTTGTTAGGTAGAAGTCACTGTAATGTAATTTGGCCATAATCAACTATTCTGAATCCATGTATTTTCTGGACAAAGCCAAAAAGCCGACATACACATAGGTTCATAAGTAACTTCAAAATCAACCAAGCTCTATTTTTCCAGGAACAGAATTAACATTTAAATGTGTTCATCAACTTGTTAGCATTAAAGTGATACTATCACATTCGCCAAAAAAATATATAATGGTGCTAATACTGCACAATTACGATTCACAAATGTGATCCGTTTTGTTTTGACCTCATAAGCGAAATAAAAACATACATATTTACAAATAGTGGTGCCATCTACCAGGCAACAGTGTAACCTGGTCACTTGTGATGTCACAAGTGACCTGGTGCGCTACATACTCGCCAGGTGGCGTGCCAAATGTACAGTGTACACTGGTCATTATGTCTGCCGTTCACAGACTGTTTATAAATTGGCATATTCAAGAAGGATATGTTTGATAATTATTATCATTACAGGTTATCATTGAATTTTTGTTTTAGCACAGATTCAGTTAAGTTTCCAACCAATTATACAAAACAACTGTGACGTCACGTAATCTTTTTGCCGCTAGGTGGTAGCAATGTAGTCTGTTAAGCGTTGTAACGAATTTTAATTTTGTTCGTTTTCTATTATCTCATCTGTGTTGTGCGGTATTGTTATTGTAATAAATCTGCCTCTCAACTGACGCAATCATTGTGGACACTTTTGCTTCCCTTTAAGAATATGAACATCAGAAGATTCACTGCATTCAGTACATACCGGCCGATATCTTGTCGGCATTACAGGCTGAACTTGCTTGAAGAAAATGTCGACTGGATATTCCATGCTCCCAGCGTTCACAGCAAATGCACGAAGTACGTGTTGCAAAATGCGTTTATCATTGTCCCACAGCTGGTGCAAATGATGCTTCACTTCATGTGGATACAAAATCGTCTGTTCAACAGAGGACTGTGGCTCGTCTTTCTTCTCACCATTATCAGCTTTGCCCGAGTCTTTGTCGTCTTTTTCTTTTCTAGCCACATTCGCCATCAGAACAAGTGACACAACTCAAGTGAATAAACCAAAAGATGAAATATATCTCAGTGAATTCTCCAGTTTCGCTGAAGGGATCTGGAGGGAGAGGAGAGAAGGTAGCAGGGGAGGGAAAGAAGGGAATATGACCATTGTCTATCGACCAATGTCTGCATGTATGTTATGCTCAGATATTACAAATATTGTGCACTCATCAACACAACAAATTGCAGTCTTGTTGCACCTGAACAACACAGCACTGCATTAAATACTGCAACAAAATTTTAAGGACTAAGACAAATGTACACTCTAACAAGAAGTTCAGCTTTTGCAGGAAAACTGTAAGCACCACTTGAAAATGTACTTCACAAAAACTGGCAAAGACAAACATACGAACATCATCACTGTTTCGTATCAACATTCCTTTTTGTTTCCTCTCTTGACCTTAACTAACCTTGAACAGACATTCACAATCATGAATTTCTACTTATGGATAGATTCTTCAATACTATATAACATACCTCATACATTTTTTTAAAAATTATTCAAAGAAACATCACCATGAGCATAATGACCAGTCAAGGTCACTGAGACTTGAGCTAATCATAACCTCAACACTTCCTATTAGCGATGTATAGCTATTATGTCACTATTCTGCACCGTTTCCTGCTGAACTATACAAAGACACAGTGAGGATGACTGTGAATGCCAGTAAGATGTGACAGCTTAACACCAATCGCTTTATGATTTCCTATGTATTCACAGTTAAAACCCACAAATGCCTAAACTTACTTGCTTACGGTCATGCAAAGTTATACAATAAAGGACGAGACAACACAAATTTCCATAAAATTATTTCTGTATAACTGAAACGAGAAATACAACTTAATATATTTTAAACATACAGGACATAGGCCAAATGTGTTTAAATATTGTGCATTTCAGTTCAAATGCTCATCTGAAAACAAACTTACAAAGACAAACAGCTAAACAAACACTAAACGGAAAGCAACAAAAATAAAATGGAACTAACTTAATTTTCTCCATAAGCATACTCTTAACGACACGTGACGACGGCATCCGACCATGAAGGATTTTAACATGCGATTCTTGGCGGATTGGCCGAGCTGGAGAATGACAGTGCACACATCTACTTGCACGACATGCTGACAGAAATTCTCGAACAACAGACTGCCGCACTTCTTCCAAATTCTTTACTGCAGGTTGCCGTTGTCCTTCAGCAGAGCTCTCTAGCATAAGAATCAAAAGATCAAAAATCTCAGTGCAATACTGGTTGTATACATGCAGTTGTAATGGCTGGTCACTTTGTTCCATTACGTTTTGAAAAGTAATGTAGTTACGGTATAACATAGTAACATCCCACTCAACACACTATAGGTCATTTCAGAGACAATCTCCCTAGCAAATCACTTGATTGGTGTAGTCTTCCTAACAGTGGCGGCAAACCTGTGGGGGTCCTGACCCTCCCACTTTCTGTCAGTGTGGGGGTCCAACTGGACACGGACCCCACACCGTCATGCTGCTATATTGCCTGTAATGCACAGTATCAGTGCCGACTGCAGTAGCTCTCTGCCACATACACCAGGATATCTCAGACAGTATTGACATCAGAAGACTAGTTGAATAATTTGCTAGCCGGTCGGACATTCACGGTGGGTTATTTGGAAATTGGATATAAACGAAACTATTAGAAGGGTTTACTAACTCCTCTTCAGATAAAAGTCTCTTGTCAGGCCTTGTTGCGTTTTTTTGGTGTGCAACTTTTTTTGTTGATGTCTAAAGACTGAACTCTGATTCTTACACACATCCCAATATGTATGTTATCGTACAGAGTGGACTGTGGAAGGCTTTTAAAGGTAAAGTGCATCAGCATCAAAATGTTTTTGACGGCCTGGCTTTGCTCGGAGCCACTGGGTAGCTTACAACGTTAAAGAGAGGGGCGGCCCCCGGGAGGGAAGGAAAAAAACGGGAAGAACGAAATGAAAAAAGAAGGGAGACATGACCAGGACACCCCAAGTTTTATGACAGATCGCCACCACTGCTTCCTAACCAATCACTTGGCTGGTAGAAGCAAAACAAATATTACTACAACCAAGTGACAACATAAAAAACCTAAACAACAATTAATGACAACTACAAACATATGCAAAACTAGACCTAACAAAACTAAAGTCTGGTTCAGGTGATGTAAAAGGCGACCTGAACCAGGTCATTTTTTATGCCACCCAGCCACGAAACGCATCGGGCCTATCCTGGAGCGTCATGGGCTTTGGAAACTAGCAACATAGAGACCCAGAGCTAATAATAACATGGTTCTTTAACAACTCCATGCAAAATATAGACCACAGTTTAACTTTTGTAGACTAGTGAGAGTAAAATGGGCAAAATATTACCTTTGAGTGCATAAGATACACATTCGCCCAACTTTTCATTCAGTTCGTTGTATAATTTATTATCGAAGATGAGAGCGGGTTTCCCCGGCTTCTGCTCATCGTCGCCGAAAATTTCTGCAGGTTTCACTAGTTCATGGTAAATACGTTCCAGCTGACTGTGAATGGACAAAAACCCACAATCAAGTGCTGTCATCTGGTGAATGAAAAGACAACTAATTGTCGTTGGAGCACGGAGTCGATGGCATACAAAACACATGCACCGCAACAGCTGCAATTAAAACATAAATCAACATTTTTATGTTTCAACTTGGTAACAATAATCCATAAATACAACTAACAATGCTAAAATGCCAACTAGGGATGTTAAATTCGTCATTATTTTAAATTTGAATTTCGGATCCAAAAATTCGAATTAAATTCGAACTTCGTGACGTCATCGAACGAGTCTTCAACTGCGTGCCACATTTACATTACGAACATCAACGCGTGTCGACGCATGTACATCAACGTGCGTCGCCGCCCATCGACATGCGGCGACACACGTCTGTCGTGGCACATCCACGGCCGGTGCCGGATAGATGTAATTTAAACTAATTTGTGCAAATATTCTGTTAAATGTTCAGTGTCATCATTTACGTCATCAAAAAGTCAGACCACGAACTGGATGAAGCTGTAGCACAGCAGCATGCTATTTTTTGCTAAGAGACATAGAATTTAAGTACGAACGCCAGCGTAGGTGGAGATGCAGAAGACGAAGACGCTTTTGGGTTAACGATGTCGTGAAGAAAAGAGATCAGCTACGAGAATATGAACGACTGGTAAAGGAAGTATGCACGTGATGATTTCCAAAGTAATTATTGGCTGCAACTCAACACATCAATGTGCGGCGCCGCACATCAACGGGAGGCATATTCCAGTATGACTGCAGCATGTTGCGGCGATTAGAGCAGCATGTTGCTACGATTAGAGCAGCATGTTGCGACGATTAGAGCAGCATGTTGCGACGAAAATGCTGCTCTAATCAAACTTTTTTGATTTGTGCGTTCTGCAAATCACGTCAATGCGTGGCGATGTGCGTAATATGAATGCGGCTTAACGACAATTAATTAGAGGCAATTAATTCCAGACACTCAACTTCCACGTGCTCTGGCAACAGGCGGGTAAGCCTATGCGATTTGCTTACAGCTCTGCCGGTCATTGAAAGAAAATGCAGACAAACGCCGGTAATTGTAGGTCATAACAGACAGCACCGGTGACTGAGACTATACCACTTCAAAGGCAACAGGTGCGATCTTTCAAATCCCAGTGTCACGTCATTGGAGACATGTTCGCCAGACATCCCGTCATGCCGCTAGACCACTCATGCCTGCTGTAATTAATCCGTCTATAACACCTCGTGGATGGAGCCACTTCATGTTTATCCTGTCACTGAATGACTGCTGCCGTACCTTCCCCCCCCCCCCCCGCACACGGACTTAAATGACACGCTGCGGGCGGCCCGCCGACGTGGTAGACTATGCATCATCTACTATTAACCCCTTTTGCACCTTTACAACAAATATTGAATTTCCTGCATTCGTATTCGAATACGAATAATTAAAACGAAGATAAGCCAACTTTTGCTTACTGCACACAAAATTACTAGGGCTGTAAATGCGTTAAAGAATTAATCGCGATTAAAAAAAGTTAACGCCGTTAAAATTTTAACAAAAACACAACAAAAATTATTTAAATTTGATTTCACTTATCAAATACAATCAACAAATTAATTTAATCAATCAATTCAATATTATTCAATCACACAATCGTCACAAATCAAAAGACGCCGTCATTGTCAATTGTCAATAAGTTCAACGACCAGCGCTAATCAGTCACTGTAATCAGTCGTCAGTACGCTGGGCCGACGTCTACCAGCAAATTGAACAAAACTAATTGAATAATGTAGCAAAAGAACTTGCATTAAAAATGCGATTAACGTGCTATTAAAAAAATTAATTGCGTGATTAACGTGATTAAAAAAATTGAACGCTTCATAACTATAAACATTCAAAATGATCAAAATGTTCAACACATACTGAGAACATTTCACTGAAAAGAAGTGGGTTGAAAACAGGAACTGGCAGCTGAACATAGCCGAAGTGTCCTGGGCACAAATATCTATGCAGTGGCAGTGCATCAGTCCAGTTCAGTCCACATGTGACACATGGTCCTTCAGCACGCTGTGGTCCTGCAGTAGCATAATGCATTTTCGTTACTACGCCTAATGAAGTCGGTTGCCACTTACCATGTAAAACTTAACAGTCGCAAAATATAACAGAAATAAAAATATACCTTCCAAATATGTCACTAAATGATATACATAAAATACAAAATTTTAAAGTTAAGAACAATGAAAGCAATCAATAAATAGATAGCCTTCTTGTGCTGATGTGCCGTTAAGAAACTACACACTCACTCACTCACTCATTTCATTATTGATAACACACAATTGGTTTATTGCTTCATTGACGTATGGCAGCCTTAAGACTGGATTACATCACTGTTGATCTGGAACAACATAATCTAGTTTATGCCATTTTATGAAAAATGTATACCCAGATCTAGATCATAAAGGCCGCCAGATGTAGCATGACCAAGACAATCAAACGTCTCAGAGTCGTGAATTTGTTTGACACACAGCTTCCGCAACTCGGCGTCATTGTACACTCGAAAACTGACAGCTTTCACACTGTGTGATGCAATGTCGTGATCAACGTACGGCACAAACTCCTCATCATTTCTGTCATGCCCCGCCATTACTGTGCCTTTAAAAACATACATATGATACAACCTGAACTTAGACCAACAATCATGTTACCGATGAAACAATAGACTTCAAAACCACATGTAAAACCTGTATGTCAAAGTGCACTGAGACACTTCAAGGGTGTGTTTACTTATCTATAGTGAAAAACAACAATAACACTGTTACAAGAATATATAAAGTACCGCTACCAGAAAAGCCATTATGCATTCACAGTGACTATGCCCCCAAACACAGCTTATATGGGTGCTTTAGACCAATTCCACCAAGTTGCCTGCTGGTGCAGTGGGAAAGCTCTCGCATGTTGCGTTTTAGGTTCGCGGTTCGATCCCATTGTCGGGTCATAATTGATTAAAAATTTTCTTCTGTTTCAGTTCGTTTTCTATATAACTTATCAATTGTAATATGCCATTATTCAGTTTAATGTCTACTTTCGTGATTATTTGTGTATGTTGATGATATAATGTTCTGTTTTCATGCGAAAGGTAATTCGGGGCATAGCACTTTAGCGAATGACCGCCCCCAAATTTCGGGGGCATAACACCGGTCTTACGCATTACAGCTGGCCACCCATTGTTATCTACAATAATACAATATTAACACTATGATAGCAACATAAATGCAGCTACATAAATGGTCGAGCCTAAAGTAAAAACTGGCCCACCCGGCCCAGCCGGGGCATAGAAACTTTGTCATAGGTGGTTAAAAAAACTCTAAACTAAAATTGTAGCACTTGCTATGATAACTCGACGTAGGCAGATGCATGCAGATTTTGATTTATTCATGGTTTTTATGCATCTAAAGGGAAGTCTTCAGCCTAAATTAAAAGGAGCCAGTGTTTGGCCCTGTCATGCATGCAATACAGTGGCTACAGGCTGAGTTTGTCATATATGATCACAAAGACTGCAGACAAGCTGAAGAACCGAAACAACTTTTTGATGAAGTTAGCCGGTTCCACCTGGGGCGCCAGCGCCAACACTCTGCGGTCATCTGCTCTGTCGCTTTGCTATTCAGCAGCAGAGTACTGCACCCCAGTCTGGTCACGCTCTGCTCTCCCACAGCTTCCAGTGCTCTCCAACATTGAACCGCCAGCCCTACGAAGGAAGACTGCCACTGACAAGCTGGCGGAGAAAATCGTTAAACATGACAGTTGGCCAATCCAGCCTGATATCCTTAGCCCACCATTGCTACGACTGACATCCAGAAAGCCATTGTGGCTAGATTTGCAACCAGTTGACATCAAAAGTCAATGGAGGCATAACTGGAAGTCAGCTCAAGTGGTCAATTCTCACCTAGTGTGTGATCCCACAATCCGGCAACTGGGTTTCGACCTCCCTCAGCAACAGTGGTCTCTGCTGAACAGTTTTCACACGGAACAGGGACAATGCGGTGCCTGCAGAAATAAATGGCGACTTATACACTGATCGGTGTCCTTGTAGCGAGACCCAGACGATGTCTCACATTGTCGAATCCTGTCCCCTGACAAAACTGAATGGCAGCTTATCTCGGCTACACTCTGTGGATGAAGACGCTGTTTCGTGGCTGACCAGTTATGGTTAATGACACGCATACGAGAAGAAGAAGATTAGAGAATAGAGATGTACCGGTACTGTTAAGAGAAAATTGATCAAAGTCAACTGCATTGATAACTAGGGCAATCTTTCCATGTCCCAGCTGGGCCGGGCCAGGTCGGTTTTTAGGCTTGACCTACACAAATAGTTTAAACATTCATAGCAATACGTCGTCGTTTCTGGCGAGCAACCCACGATTGCGTAGCGCCATACGTCGACATCATCCTCCACAGAGGGCGGTTCTGAGCCAAATCTGCTGCTTTGGGGAGCGTAAGGTGGTGACGTTTCAGATCCCGTTGGATGGTGCTGAGCCACGCGATGCGGGGACGACCTAGTTGTCTTCTCCAGTCTGCCGGAGGGAGGCTAACAGGATACTCTTGGCATCTGCGTTGTTGTCCATGCGCATAATATGCCCAAATAGGGTAAGCCGGCACGACTGGATTATAGCAGTGAGTTTGGGTTGCTTCGTTAGCCTCTGTACATCATCATTCCGTACAAATTAGTACCATTTGATGCCTAGCAGCATATGCAGACACCACTGGTCCAGTGCATCGACCTTACGTACGTCCGTCTTAGATATCGCCCAGCAGTCCGAACCATACAGGAATATTGGTAAGATACACATGTTGTACAGCTTCAGCTTCATTGAGATGGCAAGCCGTGACATCCAAATCTGATTTTCTAAGCTCTGCATGGCAGCACGAGTGACGGCACTTCGGCGGCTGATGTCACAAGTGCTTCCAGTTGATGAGTAAATAAGTGAGCCAAGGTAGACAAACTCCTCGACTACCATGACGTCCTGGCCCTGAACCTTAATGGTTAATGGCATATCCTCCCTGCAACCCAAAGCTTGTACCTTTGTCTTCTGCCAATTCAGCAATACAGGATATAGCAATGTTCCAACTTAATATCGTAATATGATGCATACTGACTATTTACTAAATTTGTAAGCGCTACTTTGTCAAATGCTCTAATCGTGCCCGTGTGCTGGTACGTTAAGCATACCCGCACACCTCGTGGGTCGGTTAGGGTTCAGGAGTAAGGGTTAGTGCCAGTTATAGTATTATAGGATAGCACTTATTCAGCATTATACCGCCTCGTGGGTCGGTTAGGGCTCAGTAGTAAGGGTTAGTGCCAGTTATGGCAAATGCTGCAATTGTGGGTCTAAAGTAATAGACCCAC
>Ga0209149_1000998_pt1 | contig 13393 bp, 11 predicted proteins | sample WorMetTyACAVOLI2_FD_187423 | JGI IMG/M metagenome (GOLD analysis project Ga0209149, IMG submission 187423) | Marine gutless worms symbiont microbial communities from Max Planck institute for Marine Microbiology, Germany - Olavius algarvensis... ... | reverse complement strand
GCCTTTGTGCAGCCACTCAGGTTTGATGAACTGCTTCATCCTTCGTGCACTAAGTGGGTGGACATAATGCCTTTGTGCAGCCACTCAGGTTTGATGAACTGCTTCATCAAAGTCATTTTTGCCGCACGATGCTATGCAAATGCGGCCTATGTCGTCATGCGGTGTCTGTCTGTGTGTGTCCATCACATTCGTGAATTCTGTCACAACGAATAAACATATCATAAAAAATTTTCACCATCGGGCAGCCACACCATTCTAGTTTTTCCACTCCAAACAGTATAGCAATACTCGGGACAGAAACCCCCATAATGGGCGTGTCGAATGCAGGTGGGCTAAGCAGAAATCGCGATTCTGAACCTATATCTGGCTTAATGCCTGCTATTAACGCTGCAACAGTCCAGGTGTTGTCAACACGGTCGACGGTGGACCACGGCTACCGTCGCGCAAGTTGTGACACATCGCTGGTAGTAAGCGGCAGTGTTGATTGCATGAGTAGACGACGAAATGTTTATGACAAGAAGCCTCGACGTTACGCCAAAGACAACAGAACAGCGCATTTAACTGCATGCAGTGATAAATCTGTAGCCTACGTAACTAACAATAAAGACTCTACTCAACGTTATGTACTGTTGAAGCTAACTACTGACAGACACGAAGCATCGCGAGACCTCTTTGCGACAGCATAGCTACGTGTTCTTCATTTCTATGATGAGTTCAAATTTCACGTATTGTCCTGTGATGGGAAAACGCTCAGGCTATCACCTGGTACCAAAATCCGAATTTCGTCAAAAAGTGGACATAGTACCTTTGTGCTGTCAACCGTCAATGGCTGAGCGTGTCAGATGCAGTAATTACTGTCGCCGACTTTTGCTCACCTCACTGAAGTGTTTGACATCGTCGTGCAGGATTACTGAAACATGGAGTTTTTGTCTGCCGTTTTACCGCTTGCTGGGATTGGCTGTTGACCTGGTTATCCAGTCCTTCAGTGCACGCATACGAGAAGAAGAAGAAGTGCTATGACACTGTTGGTTGGGTCATCCGACTCGTAAAAATTGTCCCCAGAATGACGCGTTAAACCCTTGTGTACCATACCTGCCTGTGTTTCTTAAAATTCCATTTTCATTCTCACTTCGGCCACAGGACTTCCATGTTTCTCTGGCCGCAGGTTGGCGTCTGTTTTTGTAATTTTGTAAAATTTATATTTATAAACATGCGTTTTGGTTTGTTTTTGTTCGCCTTTCATGTATATGTCTGCCGTACATATGTAAATAGATGTATGTTGCCTCCGTTAGCCTGTGTTAACAGCACTGTCACCGGTGCAACAGTCTCGACTCAGTGCTCAGTGTCTTGCTCATCCGTTACATTTTCATGCGTTCATTGAGATATTATAATAACGCGAGTGTTTCAGTGTTTGAATTTGAGTGTTGGAGGTCTTGATCATTTTTAGCACATTCAAAATCTTGATCGTTTCTAGCAAATTCAAAATCTGTCAAATTATTTGTTGATTTTCGGCTGTTTGAACTGATTGTCCAGCATTCTGAAGAGCACTGCAGTTTTGTCAGTTCATGTAAATATGGCATAAATATACGATCGTTTACCTGAAACTGGTTTTCAGCAAATCCTAAATATGCAGTTATCGCATCAATGAGTTAATTTGCAGCAAACTCCATTTCTTTTAATTGGTATATATGTGCAAAATACAGAAATGTGTTACGTTTTAATTTGCATTGAAATCTGCATTTTATCTGTTTTGTTTTGTCTCGGTCTGGACAGAATTATAAGATCAAATCCACAACGACTAGGCTGCGGCGCCTTGTGACTGTTGCTTTTAGGCGCCAGATTTAAATACTCTTACTTACTTACTTACATCTGACAGATGCAGATTTTGAATAGTTCTGTCTCTTGTCCTTATGCAGAAATAATAACAACAGTGGTAAAATACTTCTGTGAAGTAAAGCAGAGGACTGCGTGTGAATATCAAATTTTCTGAGAGGATTTTCTTCATCTAGTTTTCGTTATTGTTGATACAAAGTCGAAAGACTTTGCAATCTTGCTGGCTGCCACTCTACTACTCATTAACAGCTGCTTACATAAACTACAGGAGGGGTCCTGTAGTTTATGTAAGCAGCTGTGGATAGCTGTTAGACCATGACATTCTTCTCAGTGCCACAGTATCAACAAGAGTAATAGCCGCCGCCATCATGACGGTCCTCCATCTTCGTTGAATAAACCGGTTTTAACCCATGTCGATAGTAGTTGCTTTGCTTGGTTGCTTGGCACAGTGGTCGAACGTTGGTCTTTGACCGGCAAACTTTCCCTGTCCTGCGAGCGGCCTGCAGCTGACGGGTGACCATTTATGTCGATAAACCGTCCGCTGTAGGTCAGCCAACCAGGCCGACTCACGGACTCAGCCTTCATCCTTTTGGGGTGAATAAATGCTGCAATTAAATGTCCGCAACCTCAGGCTGGGGATGCACCATCTGCTGAACGCTTACGAGGTAAACGCAGGCATTGGTGTAATTGCAGGTAACACTGTGTGATCCGTGCCTGAGCACCTTGAGTGTGAGGTACTACAAAGAGAGTGCTATATGAATACACTTACCTTTACCTTCAAATCATTGTAACTTTCTTGCTTATTCAATGCATATGCAATACGCTGTTATTGTTACTGGCAGAAATATAAACTATTTCAGCAGAGAGTGACAGCCAGAGCTGGTACGTCCAACAGAATTGCCTATTTCTCATCCACTAGCCTCCGTTGTCGATGTCGCCAGTTTGCTAAAGCTGACTGAAACCAGTATATATGTTACAGTAAATTTGCGTAATCAGTGATTACGTGAAATTCCTAGTAATTACGGATATTTATTGACAGTTATTACACGAAATAACTTATCCTAACCCTAACCATTACTCAACCTCAACCCTAAATCTAACCCTTACTAGACATTTCACGAAATCACTGATTACACAGATTTACTGTAACATATACACTGAGTCTCGCAAAAGTAAGCCACTTGATGTTTGTTAATAACTTTGGCAAATGTATACCATTTTTCAAAATTCTTTCACCCATTGATGCGTAAGAAAATCCTCTATGTATGTACCATAAAAATTTCAACCTCACTTGCAGTATATTGCTATACTGCCTTGCACAATTCCAAAAATGTTACTGATTGTGACATCATCCGCAACAAACTGTTGACATGTTCCTGTGGACACTGAGCATTTGATTGAACATTTAACAGCAGTTAGATGGACTGTCTCAAGACTGCTGACGTTGAATTGATGAACTGGCGCTTTGAGGTTTGTCAGACGACGTCTCAAATCGACAGCTGACTGTTGTTCAGTTGAACGTTGTTGCATCATGGTGATTTTTTCATCCGATTATCTTCGCACTCTTCATTCTAGGCTATACTTCATATGTTGTACACATATTGTTGTTGTGTAAAATCATTAGTGTCATATAGTTCCGTCACAGGTTACACAAGATGTCACATTAAATTTTAGTTAAACACGAATCATTACGTTCAGCATGAAAATTTGGTAACATTTTTGGATTTTCGAATTTCACAACGTAGTGTAGCAGCGTACTGCAGGTGAGGTGGAAATCTCTGTGGTGTATACACAGAGACTTTTCTTACGAATCAACTGGTGAAAGAATTTTGAAAATCAGTCCACAGTTGCCAAAGTTATTATCAAACGTCAAGTGGCGTACTTTTTTTGAGACACTATGTACCATCACCGTTGCGGAGCAAATCATATTGAAACTTGGAGGACTGTCTCCTAGGTGCCAGGCAGTAGCCTCATCAGCCAAAGACGTGGTGGCAGCATCTCTTCTGTGCGTTGTTCAGCCCGGTACACACTGGCGAAAGTTTAATTCAACACGGTCGACTTTGTTGGAAGCCCCATACACACACTGGCGACAAGGTCGAAAGGACGTTCAACATTCGGGCGACAACGTCGACCGAGTTGGCGACATTGTCGACCGTGACAAGCTGTCGAATTCAAGTTGTTGCCGATTTGTTGCCAAAACCGTATCACAGTATTGGCGACAGTCGACTTTGTTGCGGATTTGTCGCCGCTTTCGGCAACAGTCTACTTTGTCACCAGTGTCTACCGGGCTTTAGTTGAGAGTGTGTTTACCGTCTTATTAGCTGTTTTACATGGTCGGTGGGCGTTACGTTTATTAAGGTGCTTTGTTGTTTTTTGTGTTTTTTTTCTGTAGTGTGATTAATGATCGTAGCTTTTCCAGCACTGGTGAATGCTGATATTTTGCCAAAGCATGTCGTAAATGTCCGTTGTTTTCCTGTATTCAGATGATTAATTTTTCCCTGTATTTTGACAGCATTGATTTTTATGCATCTACGACGGCGTAGGAATTAAGTTGACGGCCGGACTTAAAACCTTCGTGCACCGAGTGGAGTATTGTCCTGTATTCGGGTGAATTAACTGTGTTCGTGAATTACTGCGGACTTTTGTGACGCATGCCTTGTTGAAGATGCGTGCAGCCGACAGGCCACCAGTAGTGCGGGAACTGAGTTTGTCTGCTGAACAAAAAAATTGGAGGAAACGTTATATTCGGCACGATTATTGCCATATTTGCGAGCTGTGTTGCAGTGTCATTGTCAGCTGTTGGAATTCGGAGTTAACCAGGTGACAATATTCCAGCAGTATCATAGCAGTGTGCCGGTCTCGGCAGATGCCCTGTGTGTCTGTATGCAGGACGCTACTCAGCCGACAGCTGTGGGCGCCTGTGTGGTAAACGCAAGCATACAGGGCCGCATATCGTTTCGCTCGTCTGTGACACACGGCCACTTGTTAAAAGATGTGCAGAAAGTCCGGTTATAAACTTCATCTTTATCCGTCAGAGCAGCACGAGATAAGAAGGCTCACTCAGTGATAATGCCGTGTGGATTGTTCTTATCTCAGGTGTTGGCTTGCAGCTAGCGGAGCTTATACACCGTGTCCGGAAAAAGGGACCGACAATATTTTGCCTGTAACTTCGACAGATTTAGACAACAGAGCTGAGTGAGTCATTGCAGCAGCTTCTGTGCATCAGTGGCGCCGTCGTCTCTCAGGGTTCTTTAAGGCCGGCGGCGGTCGTTTCAAACACTGTTTTTGATTTACACCTTGTGTTTGTAGCGATAACTACGACCTTTCTTACTGTCGTTGATCAGTCGAACACTTGCACGCAAATAGCTATCGGTCCCTTTTTTCCGAGCACGGTGTAGTATAGGCGATTGATATACAGTTTTTCTCTGATTCTCACAAAACTTGGCACACGTGATCTATGTGCCAACTTGCAAACAAGTTGTGGAACAGATTTGTGAAATTTTGATTTTTAAATTTTTGGCAAATGTTTTAAATTTTACATTTGGACTTAGTCTGTCTCTGAAGACCAGCAGCGGGCTGTCTAGGCCGAGAGGCCTCTGTAGTTAATTTGTTTTGTTTAATTTTACGTGTGTCACGGTTTTGTCGCACCGCTTTTATTTTTGAAACGTGATTACTGAATTGTCTGGCAAGTGGGTATGTACGGAATAGATTGTTTTACTTCGGTTCGGTTTCGGTTCGGTTTTTGAAAAAAAACTGATTTAGTTCGGAATTTGTTTGGTTCGGTTCGGTCCAAAAAGCGCAGTTTGGTTCGGATATTATGATTATTTACTACTCATGTAATAGCTGATTAGTTAATTTACAGCGAATATTACAGCGACAGTGGGTGACATGACATGACTTGACGTTACTGACGTCACTCACAACAACGACAACAAGTAAATAATATAATTGCATTTTAAAATCTACCTGCTAAACTCTGTTTCAGTCGTGTTTTAAAATGTTCTTTATCTGCACATTTAATGCAAGTAAAGCTAGTTCCATTCACTTGTTATTATGCCCCCACCTAGGGGGCATTATGCGGTGATCGGCGTCCGTCGTCCGTCTGTCTGTCTGTCCGTCTGATGTCGCGTACATCGGCTCTAACTCGAAAACCAAAAGGCCTAGGAAGACGAAACTTTGCACAGGGGTACCCCAGGTCACATGCGACTCCCACACCGACTTCAAGGTCAAAAGTCAAGGTCACGGGGTCAATTAGTGCACCGCAGCGAAATGTGCCAATATTTCGCAAACGGATAAAGCTACGCCCTTCAAATTTGGTACGCACGTAGGCCGTGGGCAGTTCTTGCCACCGGACCACAAATTGGCCCGAAATTGGGCGTCGCCTGCGGCACGTGACCCAATTTCGAAATTTTGGGACCCCCTCAATATTTCGCAAACGGGTAAAGCTACGATCTTCAAATTTGGCACGCACATAGGCCGTGGGCAGTTCTTGCCCATGGACCACAAATTGGCCCCCTCGATCCAAGTCAAACTCAAAATTGCCAGCAAGGAAGATCATGACAGTGGTGTTGACCCGTGACCCCATCTAAAGGTCAACGACTCACAGGTGAAGGTCACGATGTCAATTAATGCTCACTATCAAAATATGTCATATCGTCGTCACGGATGAAGCTATGACCTTCAAATTCGGTACACAGATGGGCAGTTCTTGCCCACAAACCACACAAACTGACCCTTAACTGTACGAGCTACGAGTCAAGTGACCCAATTTCGAAATTTTAGAACACCCTTAATATTTCCTTAGATACCCCTTTTAATTTGCAAACACGTTGGCCTACGGTCAGCAGGGGCTGGGGCATATTGTGGCGGCCACCTAGCCGCACAGCTTATTGCATTTACAGAAATCCCCTCTTAGCTTTATTTGCCTCGTGGGTTGGTTAGGGTCAGGACCCCACGTCCTCGTGAGTGGGATAAGGTGGTGTGCATAAATTAGTAGTCAGTCAGTTAAACTCAGTTTGCTGTATTTATATCGTAAATCATTGACTTTGTTGTGTACACACAAGGTGTGGCTAAAACACTTAATTTCTGTGGACGGACTTCCTAGTGCATTGCAAAATTTTCCAGTATTATTTTCAAGGTTTGTCTGCATTAATCCTACAAATTTTGTGAAATTTTGTTAACCTGTGTAGAAATGTCATAAAGTCAAATATAAAGTGTGAATATTGTAAGACTGTTTTTAGTTTGTTGTTTTTTATCCCATTACACCTCACACGTGTTAATGCAGCAGGTTTAAGTCTGTTCAGTTTGGCGGCTGGTAATCGTTATCCCATCGCTGCAACAATGCTTATCCTCACTGTGACTGTGTTACCTGTAGCAAAGATTATTTAACCAAAAGCCACATTATTTTATAGGCCTATAGAAGGAGCATGCCATCAGATATACTGTGTCAAATTATTACCAGTATTCAAATTGGGTCGTTAAACCCTACTATACCATTCATTTGGGTAGTTTTCCTCCGAGTAACTTTGATGACGTTGTACGCGTAAAGTTTTACATTGAAATTTTAAAGCGTTGTTGAGAAAACAGGAAATAATTTAAGGACGTTATTTAATTTTGGCAATGGGTTTAAGTATGTGTGTGGCAGTCTTCTGCGTCTATGGGGACGGCATTGAATAGGGATCACTGGGCGGGAATGGCAGTAACTGTTGCAGGGATGGGATAGGATGGTCAGTGTTTAAAATAGTGGTAAGGATAGGGTAAGGGATGGCAGGTTTTGGGACAGTCAGGGATTGAAACAAATATTTATCTCTATGCAACTGTCTATTGAGCATTATGAAATGCAAAATATTCTTTGAGTATTTATAGTTACCGGGAAATCCAACTATTTTTATGCAAAATGCTTCAACAACTACAACACAGTTGTTTTAATTGCAGTTTAGCACAATGTTGATGTGACCTGTTTTTGACTATGTGTATACATGTATGTGCTTTTTTGTCTGTAAGATGTTGTCGACATACTGACTTGCACTAATCACTGTGTGGCTGTGAAGCCAGTTCTGTGGCATACTATACATGACTTCATTTATGCTGCGGCAGTGATGTTTGCTGCCCACTTTGTATTCAACATCAACATGTCAACAGTGGAATATATTCAGAGGTATGACTATATGTGTTAGTATTGTGAATGCTGTGTAACTACTGTTTTTATATGTGTCACTATGCTATGGGCCTTACACATTGTTATAAAACAACAATTTTTTTACATTTATTCTTAATTAGCAAAAAATGTAATTATTAATAGGCTGGCAGTTCGGTTAATTAGCACCACATGTGTTACATGGCTGGTAGACGTTGAGCTACTTGTCAATTTAGGATATGAGAGTGACAGTCATGAGTCGATTTAATCCAGAAGTGACAAAATTTACATAAAAACTGGTCCACCCACAGTCACAGTTTTGCTGGTCACACAGAAATCAATACAATACAATACAATATAAAAAACTTATAAAGCGCCATATGTAATAAAAAAGTTATTCGTAGGTGCGAGAATCAATTATTAAACTGGCATAATGGCATTAATGTGTAAGACAATGTAGAACATCAATTTATATTTGCTTTTCATTGGAATCTGTGACACGCTCTGCACAAACACAATACCGTCTTAATGTAGTGGAAGTATTTATCGGAGTTTGTGCCTTAGAGTATTGTAGAGTTGGTATACATAAATATGTAAACACCGAGTCTTGCATATTGCCGTTGGTTAATGAACGTGCAGAGACCTACTGGATATGAATCGCTATGTTGAAAGTTTAAAATATGTTTACATTGTATTAAACACTGTTTTAGCGCCTCTGATTCGACACTCGACATAGTGCGCTCTACAAATTGTTATGTATGAATGAATGAACACTGTTAAAGTTGGTGTTTGTTTTGATTCTTAGGAAGTTCTCAGGAATTACCAGACTACGTCTCACAATGCCAATGCCAGTCTGTGAGTGACGCCAGATGGACAAACGGACGGAATTGCAGCCATCATGGTCAGTCCGACAATTGGTGGAGTCACAGTCAGTCTGATTACTGCTGGAGTTGTATCTGCTGGCGCCACTGGCAAACAACTGATAAATGACAATGAATGTGTATAACTGATGCTGATCAGTTTCCGTTTTTAGCCCTTCAGTACTATAGCATGGGTCTCTGGCCACCCGGCCGACAGCGTAGCAGCAGTATTTGCAGCAGTGGGGACAGAGAACATTTTTCTACTCAGAATACCTATACGGTGCTGGGCAAGAAATTGTGACGTAGTTTCCTTCAAAAGGACTGGTTTGTTGTGTATTACTTTTTAAAACATTGTGAGTGTGTCTTAGTGTGGCTGATTGTCATTTCTGTGTAGGAGATAGGAATCGGGGACGGCATATCTGGGGACTTATGTTAGGGGGGTTATACAAATGCAATCCTTCTCCCCAAAAAATGGGAGCAGTCAGGTCAAACACTTAACAACAATTAGTTGATAGACGGTTTATGGACATGGGTGTGTAGGATGTTTTTAAAAGTAATACACAACAAACCAGTCCTTTTGAAGGAATCTACGTCACAAATTTCTTGCCCAGTACTGTATGGGTTTCTTGAGTAGAAGAATGTTTGCTGTCCCCACTGCTGCAAATACTGCTGCTACGCTGTCGGCTACACTGCAGTATGTGTTATACCTGTGTTGAAAGTACCTTTTAAAAGCAGTTTATCAGCTGCAAGAAAATGTGATCATAAATGACACTAGTCCAAAAAATGTTACTGTATAACTGCATTTTTATAGTGAGTCGTCGTTTTTTTCTGTATTTCATGAAATGAGTTTGAAATAAGCTGTGCATGTGCAGTTGAAAAATGTGATGTTTTATGTGATTTTCTTGTAAGATTGTTAATATCTGATGAGCCTGTAATACTATTTGCGTGAATAATGCCATTGTGTGTTAACTACACTGAATGTTATTTCATCTCAGTATTGTGTGTGGTGACATTTTTACTGCGTGACGTGTGTGCATAGCTTGGACTGTGCTGTGGAAAGATGTCATTTGACTAAGCAGTGGGGTGTCGTGCCCGCAGGTTGTGAGTGGGGGCAGGGTTCTCGGGGAAGTGGCAGCAAGCTCTCCCCACCAGCTAGTGGGAAGCGCTGTAAGCTTCCACAGTGGGGTGGGTTCCAGAGATTTTGGGTTATTTTATTACCTAGGTAATAGGTAATGCATATAAACGTATAGTATCTTTCCAGCTTATTACTGGAGTCGACCAACCAGACCAAAATTGTCTGTCACCATTGAGAAGGTCATCCCAACCAGTGGTGGTTAACTCCCCAACCCCACCACCAAATCGAACTCTGCCGCCCGTCTGTCTGTCAGTGTGTCAAAAAAGCAAAACGTATCACAAAACTTTTATGACCACCCACTAGACTCAAAATTCTAGTTTTTTTTTCTGAGGAGAACCAGTTGCAGCAAAATTCCGACAGTCACCGTCAAAGGGTTGCTAAATAGAGGTGGATATGTAAAATTCACGATTTTCACTCAGTATGTCGTTGTATCTCAGAAATGATGCAACATAGGGCCATAGTTACAACAGAATGCTAATAGAAAATCAGGCACTGTATCAAACTGTTATTTACAATGACCTTGAGTGATCTTGAGGGTCATTTTGGTGACCCATTTTCTATTTTTGGCTATCTTTCAATATCTTTGGAACGGATATCCGTAGGCTGTTTTTGGAATTTTGCACACAGATAGTCTTTGGCAAGTGCTAGGTATTAGGGATGCTGAGTTACCCCCAAAAGGGGCGTTGTCACGGTCATATATGATACCTTTAAAATTTGGAGATCTGTCTATATCTGTGGAACTAATAATAATACTAAGTACTAGCTTTTGGGTGGAAAACTACCCCCAGATTGGCGTGGCCTTGGTCACAAGACCTACTTTCTGAATTTTACAAAAAATATAAAAATAAAATTTATATTGCGCCAGGGATCTTAAAAAGAATCGGGGCACAGACGCATGCAGTGACTAGACGGTAAAGGCGAGAGAAAAAAGGCACGAGTCTTTGAAATGTACGAAGCTACGCATTTCAAAATTGGTAGGATGATAGAGTTTAAAAGTACCACCCTACGGATAATAAATTACCCCATAAGGAGCGTAAGCCCTGTTGTAGTTAACTGTGTCGCGCAATAGTCAGAGACAGTTTAGTTTCTTGTTTTGCTTTCATATTTTGTTCCTGTGTGCTGTTTGTTTGGAACAAATTTTGATCGCGCATCAGCACACTGGTGCACGATATTGATATAGCAATTCTGTCTGTCTGTCCGTCTGTTGCGTTCCGGTATTCTATCAAAACGGCTTAACGTACATGTACTTTCACAGTTTCTTCACCCACAGTAGCCCAACCATTCTCGTTTTATCAGAATTAAACATCTTCACGAAATTCCGACGGGTTCACCCCTGCGAGGGCGCTGAATACAGGTGGGGTATAAAAATTGTGCGATTTTCGACCAATAAGTCGCTATGTCTTGTAAACGATACAAGATAGTGCCATAGTTACTATGGAAGGCGAGTAGGAAACCCAACCAAGCATTCGAATGGTACCAGTTTCAATATCCTTGAGTGACCTCTAACCCATATTTCAAGTTCATGATAATATCCAACATCAAATAACTCTACTATACACTGTAGTATGTCGTGTATTATCTATCAAATTGTTCCGTTTCCAATGACCTCGAGTGACCCTTAACCTAAATTTCATGGTTACGGGGTTACTGATGATGCCGTCGACGTATTGTGTGCGCAGCTGACACGCGATCTGTTTGTGATAGCTGATTTCTTGTTGGTATTGTCATAGTAACAGGCGGTCTTACAGATGTTTGTTAACAGCCAATTTTTAGTTAGCCATTTTTCGTATTTAACAATTCTCATTTTCAGAGGCGTCGTGCCATTGAGGCACGTGCCCCCCAGTATTGCGACTGTGGTTCTGATTGGCCTTTACTTTTTAAAGTGCACGAGATTTGATCAATTGATTCTCAGGAAAATCATTGAAATTGTTGCCACCAGATGCCAGATTTTAACGCTAAAATGCACCAAAATCGATTTCGGTTGGGGCTCCGCCCCAGACCCCACTGGGGGAGCTTACAGCGCTCCCCCAGACCCCCTAGCTGGATTTAAGGGAGCCTACTTCTAAGGGGAGGGGAAGGGAAGGGACGGGGGGCAGGGAACGGGAGGGGAGGGGAAGGGAGGGCAGGGAAGGGGAAGGTAGGGGGAGGGAGAAGGGAGGGGAAAGGGAAGGGAGGGTAGGGGCGTGGGGAACGGAGGGGAGGGGGGAGAGGAAGGGGAGATGAAGGGAAAGGGACTGGTGCCCCCCCACATGACTTGTTTGCACGACGCCCCTGCTCATTTTTATGACTAAATTTGGTTTTAGCCAAATATTAGCTGGCATTTTCGATTGGTCGGAACTTACAAGTAAAAAATTCGGCTGATGAGTCTGGTGATCTCATATAATAATGTGAATAAAAGCTTGAGAGTTTTGTTTGGCCAGATTGGTCGTCTGTTTTGTTACGTGGTTCTCATAAGTAATCATTCACATGAAACCGTGACGAGTAGTGTGCGTTTAATATTGGAAACGTGCAACAAGGTTCCAAGAAAAATGCAGACGGAACCGTCACATGTGTATCCGTTCATAAACGGAAACGTGCAAAACGGTTCCGGCAGCGTTTTTGCCGGAACCTTTGCATGCAGTTCCGTATATTTACGGACCGTTTGCCTCGTGCTGATACGGAATATTTCCGTTTTTTACGGAACATCCGTTTATTAACGGACTGTTTCCGTTCCCTACTTTCCTGTAATTTACGGAACGTTCCGTAAATATACATGAGGCATATGACGGAACTTTCACATGTATTTCCGTTAATGAACGGAAACGTACTAAGCAGTTCCGGCAGCGTTTTTGCCGGAACCCTTTCATACAGTTCCGTACATTTACGGACGATTTGAGCATAATATTAGTCCGTGTATTTACGGAACTGGGGTGGAAGGGTTCCGGCAAAAACGCTGCCGGAACTTTTCCGTAAATATACGGAGATTTTTTTAACAGTGTACGAGCAAATATACCGCTCAATCATGCGATAATTGACTGTTCAACCCGAAAATTATGTCGAGTAAAGAGTGTACATGTCGATTTCTCGTTAGCCGTTATTATTATTTTTTTGCCCTAGGGAGTAAAAATCCCAAGGGCTAAAACAAAAGTTAAAAACAAAAAGCTGGAGTGGCTAGAAGTCAAAGTCGTCGCCGGGAAGGAAACTGTCACCAAAAACCACAGAGTTAAACCGTCGGATGGTGATTGCGATGCGCTGAAATAGGTAAGAAGATTCACGAATATCACCAGAGACAGTGCTGATTCTGCGACTTAAGTCTGACAAGAATGAGACCGTGGAGGAGTTCATTGAACCCAAAGTCTCCAGGGCGATAGGCTGAAAAAGGTGAGATTGAGGGAGGTGTGCATATTTGGCAGACTTCCGGTTGGCTGCCAGCTCAGCTGCAGCACCGGC
>Ga0209149_1000997_pt1 | contig 13404 bp, 9 predicted proteins | sample WorMetTyACAVOLI2_FD_187423 | JGI IMG/M metagenome (GOLD analysis project Ga0209149, IMG submission 187423) | Marine gutless worms symbiont microbial communities from Max Planck institute for Marine Microbiology, Germany - Olavius algarvensis... ... | reverse complement strand
TCTTGGCACACAATGCTTTGGCACGCTTCAACTACATACACATACATACACTCCGAGCCACCGAGATACAGCATCTTCTTGGCACACAATGCTTTGGCACGCTTCAACTACATACACATACATACATAACTCTTTCAACAGCCATTCCAGCTTTTTCTAGTTTCAAAGAAACGTTTGAATATTGCTCTGAAATTGGTACATTTTACAGGCCAGATGACCTTCCAGATGCTCAGTCAGTAGTGTTAAGAACTGAATGCAGCTTTAAATAACCAGTCAGCATACAGCTTCAGCTCATCATTACCACATTAACTATGACTGAGACAACCCAGACCCACACGTTGTTGAGAGCAGTAGCCACAAAACAACAGGACTCAGCAGCAGCTGATGCTGCCAACCTGATGCTGCCAACATAGAAGAAAAGCAATGATCACTGCCACATATTGAGCATCCTGCAGTAATTAATAAAAGGCAGACAGGTTACTGGTGATGAAAGTGGTCTTCTTCTTCTCGTATGCAAGAGCTGCATTATATGCAGGGCCCGACCTACGGCTTGAAAGCCCAGGTCGGCGTTATCGGAGGGGTTCTTACTGGCTTTGTGACCGGGATCCATAAGGATTCGGTCCGCAGGTGGAATCTTTGGTTTCCCTCGGCTGGTGTATTCACTGAGGTACTTGCACTTGATGGGGATGCAGATTACCTTCCCCCGAAGTGAAAGTAGTGACAGTGTGTAACGCACAATATCACTGATCTGGTGCCAGCTCACCTCAGTTGTCCTGAAAAAACAGCTGTAAAATGAGTTTGTTAGTGTGTATTGTTCCTGCAGTATTATGAATAAAGGAAGTTTTGACAGATAAATTTACGGGTAGGAAACAAACTGTTGACAACATGTCACAGCGCTACTAAAACTGATTTACTGTATGTAAAATTAACTGTAAAGCCCAAATTTACGTCACCTGAAAATGCAGTTTTCAAGAACTAGTGGTGTCTTAAGAATTTCTGTCTAATACTTCGGCTATGAAGTAATGAAACTCAGCAGCATCCAAACCTGGTTAATATATCGGCCGAGATCTCGTGAGTTGAGCATGTCGACTTTGTTGTGACGCTTTAAAAAAGTAGCCTTGTCTGTCAGCAAGTACGTACAACACAAAGGTCAACTTTTAGTACATCAGCTGCACACTTGCCATAACAATAGTGCATAATACGTAGGAAACCAGTTACTGCCTTGCAGTTTAAATGCTGCCATCAACTTCTTTGTTACTGCTATCACTGCCATAATTTATAAGGTACTACAATAATTTAAACTAATGAAATAACTTACTGATGTTTTGTGTTCTCAAGTGATGCTGGTCTTTGACAAATGTTGCCTGCATCAACTCTGATATCACAGCATACCTAACACATCCATGCTCAGCAATAGAGGCATGCGGAAAACGGAAAATCGGTTTAGAATCGGTTTTAATAAAATTGAACCGTCCGAAAATTTGATATCCATTCATACAGAAACTGCATGCAATCCGCAATTCAATTTAAAAGTGACAAAATTAACTTTTCTTGCATTCAATGTGGAGATAAAGAATGTTTTAAAACACTACATTAAATTAACCAGATAACACACAACGCAATTTACTAACTACATGCGATTTATTAACTACAGTATCAATGTCTGATACGCACAGTTCACTCAACATCGCATTAACGCTGTAATATTTGCTGTAAATCAACTATTACGTAAGTAGTAAATAGCTATAATATCTGAAACTAACCGCGTTTATTAAACCAAACCAAACTAATTCTGAACCGCATCCGAGTTTTGTCAAAAACCGAACCGAAACAGAAGTAAAATAAAAAAATCTATTCCGCACATCCCTACTCAGCAACTGCACTTGCATCAACAGTTTGCACTCACACATAGAAAATATAATCACAGTCTATGTTAAAACTATCACTGTATGACAAAACTATCACTTTATGAGTAAATCTGATGAATAAACCTGATATGCTTGAGCCGTTCAATATCTTCACACTGTTCTATCATTTCCATGAACTTTTCGTACGTTGCTGCATACTCATATTTCTTATTTTCTTTTGCGATTAAGTGCTCTTTGTAACTCAACCAACCATAGAGTTTGCTGTTAAGATAATGTGGGTCACACACGAGGTCAACAGCAGGCTTCAGCACTGTAAAACACAGGAAACAAAACATGATCACAGTTCATATCACAAAAGAATTATGATACAAATTTCACGAATAACACTAAGTGTCATCACATTATCATTTAATGACAAAAAAGAAGTCAGTCACTGGTGGAATTACAAAAAGCATCCAGCCAGAACTGCTCCAAAGCTCAGTAAAAATATCACCATACTAGACAGCATTCTGAGACTGCACACCTTGCCCAAAATTATGTGCACCCAACCCCTTGAACTTTTGTTGCCTCAAACCAGGATTCAAGACTAGATTTTAGGATTGATCCGGATCTGAGTGTCTACCAGATCACTCCCAAAATGTAGTAAACTCACTACTTGACGGCATCAGTCATTTCGCCAAATGTCATGAAAAGTGGCCGGTGACTGCATGAGAAATGCTAATAAATCTCTTAAAATACCCCATTGTGCAATGCTGAGGGGAGTGGAAAAGTGATCCGGAATCCGTATCCAGGATCGAATCACCATCAAAAGTTAACTGATTCTTCACATTGATAGGCCCAATCATACCACAAAGTGTTCATGAAATCAGCTGACTACTTCTGTAGTAAGCCTGATGACAGACAAGCACATAAACATCATCGATTACATAACTTCTCCAATTTTGTTGATGGAACTGATAAATGGGTTCTCCCATGCTCTCAAACAGTTCACAGAGCTGAAGTAAGAGTATCACCTTTGCAGGTGAGTATTTCACGCAACAGATTCCGTACAAAAGAGTCTGCTGTGAAAGACGAAGGAAGTAACTCATTAATAAAAGTTTCGGTTATAAGTCTCAGATGTTCTGCTTCAGACTCAGCAGTCCGGAGGCACGGATGCAGATTAAATGGTACACTGTCTTCTCGCCTAAACAACACCAACAATTACGTCATTGATAATTAGCAGTACCACAGTCATCCATAATCAACATAAAATCACTCATATTCATTCCTATTATGAACAAATCTGAAAAACAGCATTCTGTAATCAATAGAATCTGATTCAGCATCGAAACAGACATGCTAAAGCACTAAAGGTTCCACCTTGTATAACCACAAAACTAAAATGCAAATATTAATTGAACACTATATGTAGTGATAAAAATTTTTTTTGCTGTAGTGTGAAATGTAAATGTAGACAGGTTATTTTATTTCTTATCTCACACTCTCCTTCAAATCTCTCACACTGTTGGTTAAGCAACAAGAAGGGTATCTCAGTATCTGGCCAGTAAAACTGATGTCACAGCAGTCTCCTGAGATTTTCCTGAAGACGGTTATCGCAAACTGTAATGCAACTTTTAAACTCTGACACAAAATAAACAAGTGAGACTTTGCAGCTCACATTTCTTGTACCTGCGCAGTGCATAGCGAATATCACGAAAATGTTTTGTCACTACACTGACGACATCACGAGTAAGAAACATTGTCTTATCAAATGATGCAACAAGTTGACTGAACCGATTAACAGCTGTCCACATATCACTCCTGCACACAAGAACCACTCTCTCTATAACAGTTTATAAGCTGTTGCAGACAAACTGTGTGACATTCCATATCATTTTAAAATGTTATTAATTCTACGAAATCGAAATCGAAATCAAGAAGTTTATGTTCGCCCGCTCTAACTGGAAACAGTCACGATGTGCCGACATATGCTCTGCGGAACAGGTGTGTTTTCAGGAGATGCCGGAACGAGGTGACAGATAGCTGCTTATCATGGAGCGATGCAGTCAGTGAGTTCCACGCAGTCGGGCCTGCCACGGCAAAACTGCATGGACTGTAATGGGCTGTTCTTGTCGGTGGGACAACAAGGTCACCAAATGCAGCCGAACAGAGGTTGCGACGTCCAGGATTGGAAGAGAATGGCTGGCAGTAATCAGAGAGTTACTTTGGCGCCAAGTTGTGAGAACACTTGAACACAATCAGAAACAGTTTAAACTCGATACGTTGGCAGATTGGCAGCCAGTGAAGATCACGCATCGTAGAGGAAATGCTATCATATTTGCGCCTGCAGACTATCAGTCTAGCTGCGGCGTTAAGGACTCATTGCAACTGCTGCAGGTGGATGTCGTATACACCGGCGAGGACGGCATTACAGTAGTCGATCCGGTTGACAACTCGAGCATTCAACAGAGCCTTGATAGTGTCAGTTGTCAGTGTACGTCGCCATCAGATCACACGAATCTGCCTCAGCCAGTAGAAACACTGACCCGAGAGGCGTCTGACGTGGTCGGCGAACAAAAGTTCTTGGTCGATTGTGACACCAAGACAGGTGACGTTGCAGAGGAGGTCGACAGTTGAACCGTTGGCTGACAAGGTAGTTGCATCCACCTTGGCAAGTTGTTGTCGAGTACTGAGACAAGTAAACTGTGTTTTCCCAGTGTTCAATTTAGGTCTGTTTGCAGACATCCACTCACCAACATCATCAATACAAATCTGCAGGCATGTGAACGTCGTGGCTGAGTTTTCCGCACAGGTGTGAAGAAACAGTTGAGTGTCATCGGCATAGGAATGAACACCAACACCATGATGGCCGGCGATGACTACATGACAGCTACCAATAACAGTCTGTGAATTGATGTAAGTGTTATCCCAGTCTGTGACCATAATGCTCAAATGCTGTAAACAAAGTCATTTATGAGACACTGAACATCCAATAATCGTGTGTCCTTCAAAACTGGGTTGGAGGTCATTCAATGTCATTCAAAATGACACCATTCGATAGATCACATACAAGTTCTTATCCATCTTCCATTGTAACTATGGCCACATCTTGTATCATCTCCAAGATAAAGTAAGATATTGGTCGAAAATTGTGATAATTTAATACCCCCTTCTATGTAACAATCCCCTGGGGAAAAATAGTTGCCATTTTTTCACAACTGAGCCAGATACCTGGACTATCAAGTGGCAGCAGCATGTACTTTATTTTATGATGGCAGAATGCAGCAAAACAATATGTAGTAATAGTAAAACTAATGAAAATAAAAAAGATACAAATTAAGATTAAAAAAAAAACAAATAGATGCAAGCATCAATGCAATGAAGTTAACTAGCGTTAGTATGAGTCTAAAAAGAGCATTCGCTGATTGAAATTATTGTCTATCAAATGGTTAGTTTTGTTTCGGAGTTCAAAATAAATTATGATGTCTTCACTGGCATAGATTGTAGTTCTGAGAGGCCACTGGTGTAGGTGGAAGAAGATCGTTGAGCACATGTGCTTTGTTAGAGAGGATCTGGTTGAACAGCCTGTCATCTGTTGTACGACACAGTTTAGCAAACGACCGGAGGTTTGGCAGAACTAGGTGACTGCGCTCGCTTCGTCGGATGAACGCATCGAGTCTTTCCCGATCAGTAGCACTGATAAAACCACATCAGGCACTAGAAGTGGTGTCAATAGATTCTGCAAAAATGCTTCTATTTACTCAGAGTACACACCTGTTAAAGACAGAAAGACAGACATGCAATCTCAATAGTGGAGCATTTACTATGTAACAGTCACTAAAAATACACTTATTCTGGAGGAGACGCACAACCACCTTAAACACAATGTAGGCTATGTTGAGGGTAGCCTCCACTCCGAAACCTGCTCACAAAGGAAGAAATAGTAATACATTTTACCAAAAATTAACACATTTTTACTAACATCAATAGCTGTTTGATGCGAGCTTGGTCTGAGGTGATGTCATGAATCCAGACAATTATACAGTCACGAACAATCAAGTGCATCAGTTGTTCAAGTGCTTCACTCAGACCACGACTCAACGTAGATTTCTCTAACTCGCCACTTTCTGAATTTGCCATCTGCAGCCACCCACAAGTCAACAGATTAATAAAGAACAGTTACCACATAATTACATTACTTACTGAAATTCTGCTGTACTGTTGCTGTAAACAAAACGATAATAACTTCATGCACTCCACAGCTGTATCCTCCCCATAGAAACAAAAACTTGCTATTAGATATGAATCTAATAGAAAGTTTTTGTTTCCATGGGGAGGATACAGCTGGGGAATGCATGAAGTCCAGTATCAAGAATTCTGAAATTCTGCTGTACTGTTTCTGTAAACAAAACGATAATAACTTCATGCACTCCACAGCTGTATAGAAATCAGCAAAAAATAAACAGTAATCCTCCCTCGTGCATTGGTTAGAAACAAAAACTTGCTATTAGATATGAATCTAATAGCAAGTTTTTGTTTCCATGGGGAGGATACAGCTGGGGAATGCATGAAGTCCAGTATCAAGAATAAAACAACTCCTGAGCTAACAATCAGCAACAACTGCTTTATGTACAAGCAGCCATTTATGATAATTATTATTACACACACTCACATCTCTGACATGACACAAGAATCAGTTATCTGGATAAATGTTTGAACTTTCAGATGAAGAGACTGACAGTTCAGTTCTGACAACTCGTCTCAGAGCATTTCAGGCATGTTCCAAGAATGCACAGTCACCAAGCTTTGAATAACGTATAAGTAAGTAAGTAAGTAAGTAAAATACAGCACCGAGGTCTATTAAAGAATCAGTGTGCATTGGTGGGTGGTCAATAGGGGGCAGGATAAGTCTTGAGATGATGTTTAAAAGCAGGAAGTGACCGAAATTCACAAATGTGGAGGTTCGTGAGGTAAGAAGTTCCAGATCAGTGGGGCTAAAAAGTAAAGAGCAAGAGATCCAAACAATAGGTTATGTTGTGAAATAATGGCTGATAAGAAGAGAATGAGCACATGGACTTCGTGGAATTATGATGTTGCAAGAGGTCAGTAGGATATAATGGACGACCAGTGGGCAATGCCCTGAAAGTTAAGATAGTGAGTCTGAACTGCATCACTGAAGCAAAAGCCAGTAAAGATGCTTGAAGAGCGCAATGGAAAGAATTGAGGATGAGAGCATTGGTTCACCATGACTCTGGCCAGCACACGCCAGACTCGCTGAAGGCTTAAAGTAGTACCATATAAGATAGAATTCCAGGCACGACGAAACAAGCGCCAATGCAACAGAAGCAGCCACAGCATCATCCAAGGATGAACGGATTTGTCTGAAAGAGCGGATGTGATAAAAGCAGGCTCAACCAATGTCAGCATCAGGCAGTCGCCATCGCTAAGATGTCTGTAATCATCAGAATAGCTGATCGCCACTGACAGACAATGTAAAACAGAGTCAGACAAAATGGCAGTAACAATAGCCAATCAATATACAACAACATTGAGGCTACAAATAAAAATATTCTAGCTTTTCAGCACACAGAAGTATGCAACAGACGTATGTTAACTATCAATACCTGTGACATGGGTTTGATATGCAGCTTCAGTCATCTAGAACTGACTATAATTGTCTGACATTGACATACAAATGCCAATTAAAATTAAAATACCTACAAGTGAAGTTATAAAATTAACAGCAATAACAAAAAAAGTCTTACCACAGTGCTGTACAACATGGAATATTTATTATCACAGACGGAAGACAGACCATCAACATCAACAGCAGCTGGAACCTGGCCAAACTGAAGATACATCATTAGACCAAGAAGCCAAGAACAAATGAGTATCGTACATATCAAAGCAGCATAGAAGAGAGCTGCTCTCATCCAAAATATAGCCAGCAGGGACACAGAACCAGCCAGAACAAACTGCAAAAATGTTATCCTCATTTTCAACATTTGTGGCAATGTCTGAAAACAAATAACAGACTTCTGATTAATACATCGCATTCAAGATATAATGCAGCTGTACAACCATCATTCATCAATACGTTCCAGTTCTGGTGACAGTTCATTGGTCTGAATGTCACTAGTCCGAAAGCTTACTGGTTAGGGTTATGTTGGGTACAGGATTAGAGTTATCACCAGTAAGAATACAATACAGTAGCCTATGACATGATATTTTAATGTACAGGGTGGCCCAAAAAAATGCACACCAAACTCATGGCAATAACTTTGTCAATTCTTAACAGATTGTCAAAATTCTTTCACTGCTGAAAAGCCAAGTAAATTTTCAACAAAACCCATATAATACTTCCCACCATACCTTGAGTATGTTACCGCATTACCCTGCGAAAGTTAGATGTTCGAGTTTTGGCATATCTGGAAGAAAATGCAGACAAATACGTAACATACTTTGATTTCTGAACACACACTTAATTTTAATGCATTTAACTTACTTAATTACTTGTTTTTTCAATTTCTGTTCCTATTAAATATGCTTTGCAAATAGCAAACGATTTTATCTAAACAAGTGTTGTAAACTGAAACAGCATTTTTTGCATGTTTGGCATGGCATTGACCAGACAGCGTCATTGACAATGCAGTTGATGAGTGGCGTGGACATCTTCGCGCATGTGTGCGGGCAAAAGGCAGACATTTCGAGCAACTATTGTGACAATATTCAGCCACATGACAAGAGACGTTTCAGTTTTTGTCAATGTGTCACGATTTTTTGATTGTTTTTTTGGAAATTACCACAATTTCATACTTGACTTTCCAAAATAGTGTGACAACATACTGAAGGTATGGTGAGAAGTATTACATGGGTTTTGCTGGAAATTTACTTGGAGAGAGAGAGAGAGAACTTTATTAGCCACAAATACATTAAACACAATAGTAATTAAAAATGTTCAATAAGTGGCAGGCTGTCAGAAGAAGCACATGCTCATCGAGCTGACCGCCTTGAAACTTGGCTTTCCAGCAGTGAAAGAATTTTGACAATCCGTTAAGAACTGACAAAGTTATTGCCATGAGTTTGGTGTGCAGTTTTTTTGGGCCACCCTGTATAGTATATCAACTTTGAAGTGTACTTTCTGGACTAATGAATCTTTGGACTAGTGACCATTTGGACTGTACCAGTGATAGCTGTTTTATCATAATCTTCAGTTATTATCATCTTTGTCTGTAGGCTTAAATGCCTGAAGAGTGATCTTCTTCCATCCTCTTTCAGAGTACCTCAACGTCAGTATAGTATACCTTGTTGACCAGCTGCAGCCGGTGGCAGCCTTGTACTCACACAAAAGGCTACGATCTTCGGCCTCGGCTAGACTGGGCATCCTGAGGGTGCGACAGACTACCATAGGCAACCGTGCATTCTGTGTCGCCGGTCCTCGCGTGTGGAACAGTTTGTCGTCATCGACGCAGAATGCACCTTCATTGCCTGTATTTAGGCAGCTGCTGAAATGCTAACTTTTCCGTCACTGTTACGGTTCCCACTTGTGCTAACTGGTATACTGTAGGCCTACTGTTTAATTACTAACTCTGCAAACGTCTCATGAAAAACATACAGATTCCATTCACTAATTCTAGTGACAATCAAGTTCATGTTTAAGTTTAAGTTTGCAACTGCAAGTGTCTATATCTATCGCTTTATTTACCAGAAACTGAAAAACGACGCGCTGACAGCACCAGATATCCTGCTCACCATCAACTGTGAAACTAATCAGCACACTTTTTTTCTGGCCGAACAAATAGAAACACGATCTTTTACAACCATTTCGATAACACATACAGCAGTTACAACAGTATGCCTAACGTAAACATGACACACCCACCGGAAGTGAGCAGACCACCGCAGCGTATGTACTTTACCTTGTGAAGAAAGATGCTCGACCGAGTGTTGAAAGTGATTTTAGACGTATAATGTTTAGTTAATTGTCGGTAACTGCGGTTGAATTAGCCATCAGCGACGTCTGGACACTTTAGCATAACATTTGACGCTGAATTTGGTGTAATTATTGCCGAACGCTATAGGGAAGGGCTTATGGTTTCAAGAGTTGTAACATGCAGTCTGTGTTTAACATGCAGCATCTGAAGCCGTGCCTGCTAACTTGAAACTGTTGTTCTACGGCTATGACACAGACAGTGTATAAACGCTGATAGAATTTTACAGATGGATACTTATAGGAAACGGCTGCAGTAATCTTCGATGTAGTGGTTGCCCGTTTCAGTGCCAGAGAAACGAAACATTCAACAGGTTCTTGTTGGTGGCATCAGCATCGTGTATGAAATGGCTTCTAAAGTTGTGGACAAGATCGATCCGTTTCAAAACAAAGCACTGATAAAAAGCCGGAAGCAGAAGAGAAGCCAAGGGTCGTCGCATTACCGCAGCCCTGGCACCTCAGAGCTTCAAGCATTACCTCAGCTAAAAGGTATAGATTTCCAGTTAGTGCTAAATGGATATCGGCAGTCTCACCATAACATACTCACAATATTGCTGAAATGAGATCCTTGCTCTTCCACCTCATCCACCACTAACCGTAAACTGGCACTAACTCGTACTGCCGATTCTAACCAATGCACGAGGGAGGATTACTGTTTATTTTTTGCTGATTTCTGTAAAATTTATGGAAAATGTAATTGTCGCATAAATATGGTCACCTTTTGCTACTGTGTGACACATGCAAAATGCCAACAATATGCAGGGATGATTCCGCTAAACGGAATAGCCAAGCTTATTGTAACGCTCACAATATTGCTAAAAATGAGATGGATAGCCGATTTCATTTTAGAATCAACATATGTTTCAACGCTAGCTATGGAACGATCAAGATGCTTCCATAGTTTTGCGGCTATGGTCAGCCTGACAGTTCTGCAGTTTTTTAGCTATGGAACCGTCAAAATGTTCGTATCTGTTCACCGGTAACTGAGCTGTTGCACACCTGCAAAAAGATTGCAACTTATGCGATAAGTTAACATCCCCAAGTGACTGGAGTTGGACATTGTTGGGGTCAACACCACTGCCGATCTCGCAGCAATGTGAACACAGATAAACAGGGGTCAGGTGGGAAAGTTTTCACTTGCCATGGTGAAAGCATGTATGGATGTTAATTCCCAGGATTGACAGTTTCCGGTTTGGGTTGTAGATTCCTGAGAGCTGCATCGGTCCTGAACAGAGGCTAGTAGACTGCCAATACCTATAGCACCAATATTGCCGGCAGTGGCCTCATTCTCCATTGTTCGTAATCCACATGCGAGACATATGTTGCCACTCTGCCGCTGTCCCATTATCACTCCTCCACCTATATGCTTGCTGCTACTAGACAGCGACACAACTGTGTCAAGACACCAATGATATAGGCAATCGACACGTGAACAGCTCAGCCATGCCTTGATAATCATAAGACCTGCAATGCAGACAGACTTAGGTAATCGTTGATGATGTAGAAGATGGCGCTGGCAACAGAGACCACCCACTTTCTTTTATGGTCTTTCGCAGGTACTTTTTGTGTTGTTCATGGCATGTGACGAAGCATACTCAGGTGACATATTTTTTGTTTGCGGCATCGTTTCTTGATAGTCGACTTCCAGAACCTTAGTGAGCATAAGGGAAGAAAATTAGAATCGTCTTGATCGAGCTAGCAATTCATTACTACTGTGCAGCTGACACTTGTGTTTTTTTTGCTTACTTGTTTTTTTAATTACTACCATTCATGGTGAATAAAGATGTCTACAAAGATCTTGCCAGTTAGAATGTGAAACAAAAAATCACACATGGCTGGTTATGCTTGTCATTTCTGTCCAGTCTCCACATCTGCTCACACAAGTGAGGTCGATGTGTTGAACTGTACCATGCGGCTCATCTCTGGCACCCTCCGTTCTACACCTCTCCCATGGCTTCCAGTGCTCTCCAACATTGAACCGCCAGCCTTACGAAGGAAAGCTGTCACTCACAAGCTGGTGGAGAAAATCGTCAAACATGACAGTTGGCCAATCCAGCCTGATATCCTTAACCCACCATTGCTACAACTGAAATCCAGGGATCCGCTGTGGCTGGACTTGCAACCAATTGCCATCAAAAGTCAATGGAGGCATAACTGGAAGTCGGCTCAGGTGGTCAATTCTCACCTAGTGTGCGACCCCACAATCCAGCAACCGGGTTGTGACCTCCATTGGCAACATTGGTCTCTGCTGAACCATTTTCACACAAACAGGGACATTGCGGTGCCTGCAAAAAGAAATGGCGACTTACAGACACTGATCTGTGTCCTTGTGGTGAGACCCAGACAATGTCCCACACAGTCCACACTGTTTAATTTTGTACCCTGACAAAACTGAATGGCGGCTTATCTCGGCTATACCCTACGATGAAGACGCTGTTTCGTGGCTAGTGTTTTGCACCTTCGCAAAATTACCGTAATTTACGGTAAATTACCCATAATTTACCGTAATTTACGACACTTAATTTACTGGTAAATTACGGTAATTTATTTTTAAAAGTATATTTGCCATATTTTGCACTAAAGTCGATATTTTTGAATCAGTTTCGTTTAATTTAATCACACACCGCAATGACCAGATCTGCCTCGCAGGACAGAAACAACAGATACTCAAACACAAATGTACACATCCATTTCACGCAGCCCTGGTATAGAACACAACATAACAAGGCAGCTAACAACTTGCAGTTGGACTATTCTACTTCGTAGTAACTCTTTGGCAATTAACCACACTGATGAATACAATAAACAGTTAACAGTAATAATAATAACAGTAGTAATAATAAATCACTTAATTAATTACAGTCTGTCAATAATAAGAATGTTTTAACATTCATGTAGAATTAGTAAAGAAACAGTTAGTAAATTAGTAAGCAACTTAATTACATCTTTGCCCTGTCTTGGATTCGAACCAAGACCTACCACCTACAGGGCGAGAGTAGACTAGGTGCCCATCAAGTTAGTGTTACATATGTATACTACAAATTGTAATTAACCAAACTAATGCATACAATAAACAGTTAATAGTAATAATAATAATACACTAATAATTAACCTAAATTAACAGTAATGACAACTCACTAAGTATCTCCTGTTAGTATTTTCGTATTATTTAATGTATCGCTACACCCGACTAAATATTAATTTTTTTGGTAATTTACCGGTAAATTACTGGTAATGGTAACATTGGCAAAGTTACCGGTAAATTTGAAACACTATTCGTGGCTGACCAGTTATGGTTCATGACACGCATACAAGAAGAAGAAGAAGAAGAAGTGTCCACGTGTTCCCCCATGTAGTCCTATACAGTAGCATCTACTACTACTACATGCAGAGATTAGGGTGACACTATCACACAAAAATGTTGCAGGGGCACCGTACAGAATTATAGTTAACGCGGCCAACAGTCCGCAGTGGCTCATGTCAGTCGCCAAAGGAGTCACTGAATAGAGTCGTCTTCAGTGTCCGGCGGAACGCAGAAGGCGAGTGGGTGTCTCTGACAGATACCGG
>Ga0209149_1000996_pt1 | contig 13404 bp, 9 predicted proteins | sample WorMetTyACAVOLI2_FD_187423 | JGI IMG/M metagenome (GOLD analysis project Ga0209149, IMG submission 187423) | Marine gutless worms symbiont microbial communities from Max Planck institute for Marine Microbiology, Germany - Olavius algarvensis... ... | reverse complement strand
TTACTTACTTACTTACTTACTTACTAGTGTATATTAAAAATTTCTTAGCTTACATCCTTCTCTTTACCTTTTAGTGACCTGAGCCTGGTGGGATTATCTATTGACATGGTTGACTAACAATCGATGTTCAGTGACCCGTAAAATCCTCTCCGAATAGCCTACAACATGTCAAGTGGGACGTTTGACCCTACTATACCATACCATGCCATTGTGAGGCAAACGCCTTTTTACCACATAACTGGTCGACGGTTGTCTCAGTGGAGTCTGTATGTTGTTAATACTACTACTGTTTGTGACTCACTGTATGTAGGTCTTGCTAATAGTGTCAGTTATGCTGTATGTGTCACAGGACTCTGAACAGTATGTGGAGAAGTTGCTCGAGTTGTTTAATCGATTCAGTTTGCTAGTCAGTCAAGCATTTGTCGACGATCCCAGATTTCTAACTTCCAGAGATATGGTATATCCTTATCATTTACTTCAACATTTCTTATAATTATTCGGTTATTTCACCTTAGGTGTGTTTATGGTCTCAAATGTCTGCAGATTTGTTACTAGTGTATCTCGTAACTTATTAAATCCAGGATTTTAATGTTAATGTTGTTGTAACTGAACAAGTTATACATACTAGTTTTTGCAGCAGGTAATTTAGTTACTGTATCTACTTGCATATAAGTCGATCCGCATATAAGTCGACCCCCTGTCTTTGTGGCTGAAATAACGACCAAAATGTATAAGTAGACCCCCAGTATCAAGCCTAAGACAGCTAGCGTACTCATCAACAAATCTGCAGACATTTGAGACCATAAACAAAATGCAAGACCCGTGTATAAGTAGACCCCCAGTATCAAGCCTAAGACAGCTAGCATACTCATCATTTTGGAGCGCACCTTTATATAGCATTATTGTGTTGTATATCCTGGAGTTTAATAGAGAGTCTCTATGCACCGATTTCATTTCACGGATGAATGCACTGCAGCTGACTGCAGTATACGTAACGAGCGCCTTTAAGACTGTTTACTGATAACAAGTCAACAGCTGTCACACGCCACTTGCCGTTGTCATGAAAGAATGCGTAAAACAGTGATCTCACGCATGTCAACATGATAATGATGCTATCTCGACACAACCGTTAGGAGACCGCACACGCCACTGCTGCCAGTCCGTCTGTCAGTCAGCGATCTCCCGATGAAAATTGACTGATCCGCATATAAGTCAATACCCTGACTTCGAGGGTGAAGAATTGGCCAAAATTTTTTGACTTATATGCGAGTATATACGGTATATGTGCCTTGTGACAACACAACATGGCAGGATGCAATGCACGCACACAGTGAGTATAATAGCTCTGCTATAATATGAACAGAATCTATATCGAAACATTTTTTTTTAAACATTAAGCAAAATTAGATTATATGTTGTATTGCTTTAAGATCGTAAGATTTATCAAAGCAGTTTATTGTTTTTGTAGGCGTACAAGTACATTGTAAATGACACTTCTATATTCAAACTTGAACTGCCAGCCAAAAATAAAGGGTAAGTTTTTCCTTTATCATGTTGTGTTATTAGTGGTACTGTCTGAAAGTAAAAGTTCATGAAAGTGTTTGTCGTTACTGTGATTAGCAGTGCACTATTACCGGTAGTGCATTATTTATGATGAATTGTAGAATGGGTGTTAAGACACTGCCGGAATCGAAATGTCCAGAGCTACTGGCTAACTACTGTGATATGCTGCTTCGGAAGACTGCACTAAGTAAAAAGTTGACATCTGAAGAGGTTGAACGCAAGTTACGTGAAGTGGTACGTACTTTGTATTAGTGATTGCATGCTTACACGCATGCAGTTTAGGTGACTAATGAAAACATTTTTTGCCATGCGACGCTATACAAGTGTGACTTATGTCATTATGCGGTGTCTGTGTGTCCATCTGTCTGTCACATTCTTACATTCTGGCAAAACGAATAAACATATCTCCAAAATTTTTTCCAATGTCGGGTAGCCATACCATTGTAGTTTTTTCCATACCATACGTCTTGGCAATATTCCGAATAGAACTCCCCCTAACGGGGGCGTCGAATGCAGGTGTGGTAGACTAAAATCTCAATTCTCAGCGAATTTCTAGCTTTGTGATTGGTAACTGCTGCACCGTGGTTTGTATATCGCACTTAGTGGCCGGGTTTTTATTTACTGCGGGTATCTGGTGACCAAGTGCCACATGCTATAAGCATTTAGGGTAGTTTGCGACTGTGTACAGTGCGAGACCAACCAAGCACGGTCTGCGCTATACACATTTACTGTCGACCATGAATTGTGTGTATAACAGCGAGGCTCGACATTACGCCGAAGACAACAGAACAGAATCGAATTGTACGTACTGGTAACTACGAAGCTGAAGTAACTGATAATAAAAAAACCGTGCTCGAGATACTGTACTATTGACGTATTGTAGTACCTCGCTCTCAAAGCACTCAGGCATGTATCACACAGCTTCACCTGCAATTACATCAGTGCTTTTACCTCATAAGCATTCACCAGATGGCGCCTCTCCAGACTGAGGTTACAGCCTACTGTTTATTTATCTACAAAGCCTCTTTGCGACAGCAGAGTTACTTGTATTCAGAAGTCGGTTGACTACGGCACAGGGTGACTGTAGTGACTGGTTGCTTACTTGCTTACACGTATGCAGTGCGTTATTTAAAAGACTGGCTGAATGCTATTTCTAGTTTTGACCTTCAAATAAAACTGTGTGGACTTGATGCTTGAATTTTGCACCCTGGGAACGTGTTGTCGTAATTTGCAGTTTTCAGCATGTGCACATGTTTATTGAAGACCGGTAGTGTTGTCTTTTTTAGTGGACGCGATTGTGGTCACGTCGTGCCTAATCAGTTTGTTGAGTGGACCCTGAGATAAGCTGACGTTATGTATATGTTGTTCAGCTGCTGGTGCTCAAGTATGTTCAGAACAAAGACGTATTCATGCGCTACCACAAAGCTCATCTCACTCGACGGCTGATACTCGACTCATCAGCTGACAACGAGAAGGAAGAAAATATGGTCGAATGGCTTCGTGTAAGCGACGGAATCTTATTCTGCAATAATTGGCAGATATTGTATATTTATGCAGTGCAGTTAGTCTATAACATAATACATAAGCTACTTTATTCACCAATAATGCCGCAGCAGTTGTGATAAACAAGAAAAGCAGGCAAACAAACCAAAATAATTATGCGCAAATGTCACATGCTCACGGCAACATTTTACTTTCATGATAGTCAGTGTATGCAAAGCAAACAGTTTACAGAGACCATTTTCTGAGTTACATTATTTACATAGGAATTTCATTTGACATCTGGCGATTAACAGCTTTGTGTCAGTTATACCAAAGAAGCAATGGCATTTTTTGATAACATCAGGTGAAATAATTTGAAAGTTTTATCAAGGTCATGTCTACTGTAAATTTCAATGAATTTTCCCGAGTTTCATTCACAGGACAGATTACGCATTTAAGTAATTATTAAAAATAGTGATTTCGTAATTGTTTGCCTTTTTGCATTGTAATTGTGTGTTTTGGCGTCATGGTAAATAGGACGTAGGAATGCCGGCTGACTATGTAAACAAGCTGGCTCGCATGTTTCAAGACATTAAAGTCAGTGAAGACTTGAACCAGGAGTTCAAGGAAGCACATCGTAACAACAATGAAGGTCTTGCAGGTCAGTGAGATGTTTGTATTTTTCGTTATGTACGTTTTAAGTGATGGTTTGTGCTTAAATTAAATATGATACACTGATATATTATAATTATAATTATTATAATTTCATTGTTACTTACAAAAATGCAGCAAACAATTTTTTTGCAAGAATTTCAGGTATTACATGCTATTTGATGAGAATAACTGAGTTTTGAGTTCTCTTTCTACAATCTACAGTCATGTTGATGATGTTCAGGATTATGTAATTTGAACATTTTGTGCAACCGTGTGACCAGAGACATGAATACTATTTTAAATGACTAGTAAATTCATAGACTGACCGTTTTCATCATTATTTTTTATTTTAATGCTTAATGGAGTTATTATTAGTAAACGAGTAGTATTGGAGTGTTGTTGAGTGAAAATTACTTCAAGAACACTTTACAAATGAAAATACAAAATAAAATCCGGTGAACGCAGATGGGAAAAAGTAAAAATGATGACGTGACAAAAGATGCATTTTCAGATGATGCTTCAAGGTGCTGAGTGTCTCAGACACGGTGATGCTGGATGCCAAAGTCTTCCAGATGCACAGTTAGTGACTGGTTATGTAAAAAAACTCAAGGAGTAGCAGTGACTTAGGGCGTGCACACAACTGCATTGCTGTTGTATTGCAGTTGTGTGGATGCCCTTAGTAGTGATGGCAGTGACGTTCACTCAGCAGACCCACGTTTGATTCCGTCAGCGATACGAGTCGTTGGTGAGTGTGGAAGGCATCTGCCCAACAGTAGTCTTCTCGTGTTCCAAAAAAAGATTCCCATTTACAAATTGGCACATCTGAGTCTTTGAGTGGAGAATGCATCACATTAAAAGGCATATTTTTTATGTTAAAAAGTCGTATGTATGTATATGACACAGATTCTATCAACATAAAGATATTAAACGCTGGTGCATGGGCACGATCTAGTGATCGTGTGACTGTCACTTTACCGATGGAACTCGAAGACTACATACCGCAGGTTGAAGAGTTCTACCGGCAGAAACATAATGGCCGCAAACTTCAGTGGCATCATCTTATGTCTAATGGCATCCGTAAGATTTATCATTTCTTCCAGAAGAAATAGTACTTTTCAATATAGTACTAGAATAAGTATACACCGTATCTCAAAAAAACTGCATTTTTGTTTTTGTCAGAACTTCGTCAAATTTCCACCGACTTCAATAAGTTTTGGCTGAAATTATATGGTGTACCACCCTACCTTGTGAAAGTCAGATGTTCTAAATAGTTACGTAATGTTGAAGTGTATTATTTGCAACAAACTACCTGACCACTGAATTAACACACAGTAAACTTAAATATAATTTATTTAGGAGATTTATTAGTTGTCATGACAGATCAGCTCAAAATTGTCAGAATTCGTGCTTGAAATGTGCACCGCATACAGGGAGGGACGCATGCACTTAGATGATGACGCGTCTCTCGCATCTCTCTGTCCCTCCAGGAAAGCGACTGTGTCATGTGCTGGATGCACCATGGTGCTGTCCTGTTGAAACATAAAAACTCATTCTCGGACAACCCGTTTATGTCTGGCAGTGGCCTCTAAACAAGAAGTTTGTTGCTACAGTATGCCCTCTTCACTTTGACACCAAATCTGAGCAATCTGATTGTAATAAATCCAGTGTTAGGTAAATAATTTAGAACATCGCGTTTAACAAGGTAGTGTAGTGACGTGGGTCAGGTTAGATGGAAAATGTATGTACAGAATACAATTTCAGCCACTTTGCTATCTGCCTACTAAAACTTATAAAAATTTGTGGAAATTTGACAAAGTTCTGACAGAAACAATAATGCACAGTTTTTTGAGACTGCGTATGTAATGATGTGAAAAAATCACACTGGCTTATCATGTAGATATACTACATCAAACGGTATGTATCAGTACAAAAACAGTTTTGTGTTCAAGTTATGTTCAAGTTGTGCAAAATGTAGACATTGTTTGATGGTCATGGTGGGTATTATTAACCATTATATAATGGGCACATCGCCAAGCAACAAACTGTTATACAGCAATATGATGATATGTACACTGGCCGTTGATGGGTGGGCTGTTACATTGGTACAGCGAGGAGGGGACTGAGTGGGCTGCGGCACTGATCATTCCATCAACAACCACTGTACCAAATTCATATTATTTGATGTGGCACTGTAATTACCTCTGCACTATAAAGCATTAATTTGTGCTGTTAATTATGAAAAGGAAATATTGAAAATGATGAACGGTATAAGAATATGAAACAAACTGCAGTTCCAGAATGCATAGTATGATTGTTTATAGTAACGTACAAATTATTCAGAACAAATTATGTTACAGTTTATGTCATTAGTGTTACACTGCAACATTTGGTATAGTAGGGTTTAACGTCCCAGTCGACACATTATAGGTTATTTTGGAGACAAAACGACGTCGTTTTGTGCAGTGGTTACTGTAGTCTGATTAACTGGTGGTGAAATTGTAGTTTATTGTCCAGTTAACTCTTTAGTGGTCATTGTATTTTTTGGTGATTTTGTAGTGATTGGCTGTGTTTTGATGCCTTATAAGACATCGTATCATTATTAACTGTATGAGTTCTGATGCTCTAGCTGTACTTGTTTTATGTATTGTGGCCATTAAAGCTGATTTTTCAAATGTTGTTTACATAATAACGTTAACGTTGTTCGTCGTATGATTTGCAGATAACTTTTGCAAATGATATCGGAAAGTTTGACCTGGAAGTAACGACCTTTCAGATGGCTGTCCTGTTTGCGTGGAATCAGCGGCCGAAAGATCATATCAGTTACGAGAGCCTGCAGCTGGCTACAGAACTACCCGACACAGAACTTAGGAAAACTCTCTTTGTGAGACATTGTGTTTTCTCATATTATTCTCACCTGTCAGTTAAGCAGAATGGCTGTCAGTTTTTTGGAAAATTAGGTCATTTTAGAGTAACTGCATATGTGTTGAAAGGTAAAAGGTAAGTGTATTTATGTAGTGCTCTTTTTGTAGTACCTCACTCTCAAGGCACTCGGGCATGGATCACACAGCTTTACCTGCAATTACATCAGTGCTTTTACCTCATAAGCGTTCACCAGATGGCGCCTTCCCAGACTGAGATTGCAGACATTTAATTGCAGCCTACTACTCATTTATATACCCCGAAAGGCTGAGTCTGCCTGGTTGGTTGACCTACAGCGGACGGTATACCCACATAAGTAGTCACCCAACAGCTGCAGGTCGAGCGCAGGACAGGCAAAGACCAACGTTCTACCACTGTGCCAGCAACCAACGTAGTTGTTGTCTTAGTAACATCTTGTAGTGACATCATTTTTCTGGAAGAATGTACTTGCAGTCGTAGTATTGAGTCATTTTTGAGAAGTGGAGGTTTCTGTTTTGAGTTGTATTAGCCGCAGTCTGTTGTACATGTTAGAAGTCTGCAACGGTTAGGCATGTAGATGTAGATAGGTCTTTTTGTAGTACCTCGCACTGAAGGCGCTCAGGCATGGATCACACAGTTTTACCTGCAATTACATCAGTGCCTGCTTTTACCTCAGAACTCAGATTTAAATAGGTCACTGTTGCAACGTAACACAGCTGATGGTTATGTGAAGTGGAATATTTGAGCATTCACTGCGAAATTACATTTTTCAGTGTGTAGAACAGTCACCCACAACTGTGTGCTTCAAATCCTTTTGTGTACTTACCAAATATACTGTAGATATGAATCCAGGGAACCATGTCGGGCTGTTGAAAAAATGTGGTTTAATTTCAGATATTGGAGTTCGTATGTGGTCCTCAGTAGGTACTGATCGTGATTTGCTTTTCACGGTTAATTCTTTGTTGTGGTGTCAGCATTGTGTTTTTGTGATGTCGATGCTGCAGAGTCTTATTGCATTTCCGAAGGTGAAGCGGCAAGTGTTGTTGTGTGAGCCAGAGGCAAAACAGCCGAAAGATTTTACTGACAACACGATGTTTTGGGTCAACCAGGAGTTTGGCATTATGTAAGCGAACATATTGAATTCTCACAGTGCACAGACTGTGTGCACATTGTTTACGAAATATAATGTAGGTATGATTACAGGGAACTGTCTGTCAAGTTGCTGAAAAACATTTTTTTAATGTCACTGTTTTACGAAGTACTATCATGGTGGCTGTTGCAGTGGAGTTGTATTGCATTCTTCTTCTTCTCGTATGCATGTCATGAACCATAATTGGTCAGCCAGGAAACAGCGTCTTCATCCGCAGAGTGCAGCCAGGACAATTCGCCATTCAGCATTGTCATTGGACAGGATTCAACAATGTGGGACATCATCTTAGTCTCGCCGCAAAGACACAGATCAGTGTCTGCAAGTCGCCATTTCCTTCTGCAGAGACTGCAGTGTCCCTGTTCAGTGCAAAAACGGTGTAGCAGAGACCACTGTTGCCGAGGGAGGTCGAAACCTGGTTGCCAGATTGTGGGGTCACACACTAGGTGAGAATTGACCACCTGAGCCGACTTTCAGTTATGCCTCCATCGACTTTTGATGTCAGCTGGTTGCAAGTTCACCCACAGCGGCTTTCTGGGTGTCACTCGTAGGACTGGTGGGTTAAGGATATCAGGCTGGATTGGCCAACTGTTGTGTTTTACGATTTTCTCCACCAGCTTGTCAGTGGCAGCCTTCCTTCATAAGGTTGGCAGTTCAGTGTTGGAGAGCACTGGAAGCCATGGTAGAGGTGTAGAATGGAGGGTGCCGGAGATGAGGCGCATGCTAGAGTTCAATCTGACTTGTGTGAGCAGAGCGTGACCAGACTGGGGCACAATACTCTGCTGCTGAGTAGCAAAGCACCAGAGCATATGACCACAGAGTATTGGCGCTGGCACCCCAGGTGGAACCGGTTATCTTCATCAGCAATTTGTTTCTGTTGCATTGCATTGAAGAAGAAGAAGAAGAAGCTTTTGCACAGACAGCTAAGGTCTGTTGTGAGCTCATCGCCCTTGTGGTGCTTTGAGCTGGCGTGGGTTGACCCCAGTTAAGCTAGTATACGATCTATGTACTCATTTTTGCTTATCGACAGAGGGATGTCTCAGGCTGAGTCGACCTGGCTGCCTGTTTCTGTGCCGAAGTGCTTTACCGACCATCCTAAAATGGTCACCCATCCATGCACTAACTGGGCCCAGCATAGAGTAACTTTGTTGATTGAGTCCAACACATTACCACTAAGCCACACCATTGAAGCAAGCTGTAAATAAGTAACAGAGTAAAAATAATTTAAGTGTACAAAATGACAAAGTGTCACTGCACAGGCAACTGTATGTAAGTATCGTATATAGTTGCATATAAGTCTAAAAATTTTAGTCAATTTTTCACCCTCAAAGTCGGGGTATTGAGTTATATGCGGGTCAGTCAATTTGCATACAGGAAAATCGCTGACTGACAGACAGACCGGAGGCAGCAGCGCGCACGGTCTCCTAATGATTGCATCGAGATAGCATCAGTATCATGACGCATGATTGCATCGAGATAGCATCAGTATCATGATGACATGCGTGAGATCACTGTTTCACGCGTTTATTCATGATAATGGCGGGTGGTGTGTGACAGCTGTTGACTTGTTATCGGTAAACAGTCTTAAAGGCACTCATTACGTATAGGCCATACTGCAGTCGCCTGAGTGTTCATCGCTGAAATCTATACATAGAGACTGTCTATCAAACTCCAGGCCATAAAACACAATAGTGCTCTCAAATGATTACGCTAGATGTCATACTGTCATAGGCTTGATAGTGGGGAGTCTACTTATACACGGGTCTTGCATTTTCGCCAGCCACAAAGAGGGGGTCAGTTTATATGCGGATCGACTTATATGCGAGTATTCAAGGTTCAGGGTGAGGACGTCATGGTAGTCGAGGAGTTTGTGTGTCTTGGCTCTCTTATCCACTCATCAACCGGAAGCACTTGTGACGTCAGCCGCCGAAGTGCTATCACTCGTGCTGCCATGCAGAGCTTAGAAAATCAGATTTGGAGGTCACGGCTCGCCATCTCAGCGAAGTTGAAGCTGTACAACACGTGTATCTTACCAATATTCCTGTATGGTTCGGACTGCTGGGCGATGTCTAAGACGGATGCACTCAAGATCGATGCACTGGACCAGTGGTGTCTGCGTATGCTGCTTGGCATCAAATGGTACAAATTTGTACAGAATGATGATGTACGGAGGCTAACGAAGCAACCTAAACTCACTGCTATAATCCACTCATGCCGGCTTACCCTATTTGGGCATATTATGTGCATGGACGACAATGCAGATGCCAAGAGGATCCTGTTAGCCTCCCCTCCGGCAGACTGGAGAAGACAACTAGGTCGTCCCTGCACCACGTGGCTCAGCACCGTCTAACAGGATCTGAAACAATAACACCTTACGCTCCCCGAAGCAGCAGATTTGGCTCAGAACCGCCCTCTGTGGAGGATGATGTCGACGTATGGTGCTTTGCATTTGTGAGTTGCATGCCAGAAACGACGACGATATACATTAGAGTGTCTTGTGAAAGAAACATTAAACAGATTGGCTTAAGACAACATTGTCTCACTTGTAGTGACAACAGTGAAGTATTGTACTGTAGCTGGCTGTTCCAAAGCCCGGCTCCAGTAACAGTAAAAGCTGTGTAACCATTGATTCCATGTGACGTGGTGTAAGCTTGTTACAGTGTGTTCTTTTTAAGGTAATTGACAATTTGGTGGATGTGTCATTGTAGTAAGAATGGTAAGTTACAGAAGCGTGGGAAGATGAATTTGATTGGCAGACTGCAGTTGTCAACAGAACGCAGTAAAGAAGAAGATAATGACGGCATTGTTCAGCTGCGGATACTGCGAGTGCAGGTCCGTGTTTTAATGCTTGCTGATACATAGTCAGAAAACATAAATTGTCGATTTTGTTTCGGCTGTGTTGTTATACATTGTACTTGTGTTGTCATTACCTTCGTGACAGTGAAGATTATGCAATCAGATCGGTTTGTCTGTCATTTTGTCTATCCGTGTGCAGGATTACTGCAAAAGTAATCAGCCAATTTCATCGAAACTTGGTGTTATAATTGGGTCTACCAATTGGAAGAACTGATTGACTGGTGATGGTGGTCTAGTCCCACATACGGATTGCAGATCACTTCTACACTTCCGTCACCATTGTAGAATAGGTGATTTTAGGAGATTATTAGCATTTCTCGTACAGTCACCGGCCGAGTTTTACAACACTCGACGAAATGGCGGACCCTGACAAGGTAATGAACTACAACATTACGGAGCGATCAGCAAACATCCAATCTGAATCCAGTTAGTACAGAAATCTGGATTACAATCCGGAATCACTTTTGGTTAAAGTTACATGCCTTCGCGGAGGTTTGCACTCTGTCAGCACAGTCTAGTTATGTAATTGTCATTGTGTAATTTCTGCAGCAGCAAAAAGCACAAGGTGGAAATACTGCTGATGCCAGTGTGGAACTGTGTTTACAAATAATGCATATTGGATTCATGTTTGCAGTAAACATGTCGGTAGCAGTACAGATGATTGACTGTAGAAACATCTCTGAAATGACTATGTATCAAGTTGGACATTGAACCATGCTCATTCATTTTATTGCACATCAGCACCACCAGTGCTGATGCCCAGTATTGATATAGGAATTCTGTTCATCCGCCCGTCTGTTACAATCTGCTATTGTATCGAATATCATCCTACTCCCTTCAGCATACGGTATCCACTCATTCTAGTTTTCCCAGTACTAAATATCTGTGCGCAATACCGATGGGGTCACCCTTATGGGGGCATTGAATACAGTTGGGCATACAAATTTCGTGAGTGGGAAACGATACAAGATAGGGCCATAGTTACTGTGAAACGGTAATAGGAAATCACATGTGCTCGATTGCACTGTGACATTTCCATTGACCTTGTGTGACTTTATGAAGGTCATTTTGTTGACCTACTTACTTTTGCTACTTTGTGTGTACAGCTGATGCCAATCGCTAAAGCTGATGCGCAGTCTGTTGGTGATAGCTAAGTTTCTTGTGCAGTTAACATTAGTGTGTGGTGGTAAGTCGGTTACGTGTCTGTACAGGAGGCAATTGTGAAGATCCTGAAGATGCGCAAAAGAATCAGTAATGCAGCGCTGCAGACAGAGCTTGTCGAGATTTTGAAGAACATGTTTCTGCCGTCGAAGAAGATGATTAAAGAGCAGATCGAGTGGCTGATTGAGCACCGATACATGCGCCGCGATGAAGACAATATCAACCAGTTTATTTATATGGCATGATACAGCTGTCGTGTGACTGCAGTGGTCGGTGGATCACACTGTGCACAATGTTAGTTTCTTCCAGCCCCTCCCACAGCCATGCATATTGTTGATAATATCCAGTTTATTACTCTCCCCTTCATTTTGGCTTGGCTTTCATGCTATCACTGTACAGACATTTAGCTGGTGGTCCATTGCAATAATTTTTGTATCACATAATTACGGTTTTCATTTACAATATGTGAGTTTTAATTGTCAATATAAACAGAACCGTGTAACTAATTCTTTCTTACATAATAACAGTTTCCACATAGTTTGGTCTCTCAGTAAGGAGGAATGGGTACTTTGTGTAGCATATCTAGTAGGGATGGGCAGAAAACCGAAATTTGGTTCAGATTTGGTTTTTAAAAATGGAACTGTCCATAACTTCCTATACAAACTGCATGCAATTTGCCATTCAAATAAAAAGTGAATAAAAGTAGCTGTACTTGCATTAAATGTGCAGATAAAGAACGTTTTAAAACATGACTGAAACAGAGTTTAGGATATAGATTTTAGAATGCAATTACATTATTTACTTGTTGTCGTTGTTGTGAGTGACGGCAGTAATGTCATATTTGCTGTAAATTAACTACTCGGCTATTACATGAGTAGTAGATAACTATAATATCCGACCGAACCGAACCAAACTCATTCCGAACCGAATCTGAGTTTTTTTTCAAAAAACCGAACCGAAACCGAACCAAAATTTAAAAAATCTATTCTGCGCATCCCTAATGTCTATGCTGATTCCAGTAATATTAATCCCTGTTAGGTGTTGATGCAGACTAAGAATGTTTTAACTAAACTGTAGTGTCATATGACCGTGTAATGGTGTGCGAATTCTTACAGATCCGTGAATTTTTAGTGCAGTAAATTTGCTGTGCTGATGTACAATATGCTTCATTTTTTAGTTCATGGGTGTGACAGCCAGAATGATTCGTGTGTTGTAGTGTTACTGCTAGGACGCAGGTTTGAAGTTGGTTGAAATAGAAAAGCTTTTGACGACCATGACGGCATAAGTTGAATGCTGTTGATGCACGGTAGAATTTGTGTGAAAACGTGTTAGTGTTAGTTATCTATCTTGGGGTGACTCTAGATCGTACGCTGTCTTACAGAGAACACTTGACGAAGACTGCAGGCAAGCTGAAGAACCGAAACAACTTGCTGATGAAGCTAGCCGGTTCCACCTGGGGCGCCAGCGCCAACACTCTGCGGTCATCTGCTCTGGCGCTTTGCTATTCAGCAGCAGAGTACTGCGCCCCAGTCTGGTCGCGCTCTGCTCACACAAGTCGGGTCGATGTACAGTTGAACTCTACCATGCGTCTCATCTCTGGTACCCTCCGTTCTACACCTCTCCCATGGCTTCCAGTGCTCTCC
>Ga0209149_1000995_pt1 | contig 13407 bp, 7 predicted proteins | sample WorMetTyACAVOLI2_FD_187423 | JGI IMG/M metagenome (GOLD analysis project Ga0209149, IMG submission 187423) | Marine gutless worms symbiont microbial communities from Max Planck institute for Marine Microbiology, Germany - Olavius algarvensis... ... | reverse complement strand
AACATTTTGGACATACTACATTTCGGCGATAAACAAATCAGTCAAACAGTAAAATCCCAAATTCAAAAATTCTCAGCATTAACTTAACACATTGAACCATGAAAACAGAATGTTCACCGTGATCCTACCTGACATTACACAAAAAACGGAAGAGTTATGTTGTCTTCCTCTCCGTAGTGTGAGTGGCTCTGAAAAGAACCGGTTTCCGTGTGTCTGAAGTGGCTGTGAGCCGATTGTGTGGCTAAATCACAGCAGGTGTTCAAAGTGACGTCCCTTTGCCTTTACACATGCATGCAGCCACGTTTGCGACTGGCTTCGTCGATGATGCTCCGAGGAATACTGTCCCAAGTGTCAATGAGCCTCTGCTTACGCTCGTCAGTGCCGTGTTTCGGTTTTGTGTAATGTCAGGTAGTGTAGAAACATAACTAAGGTGAGGTGGTAAATTACGTATGCGTTTAATAGCTAAGGTCATCAGGATATCACATGCTAAATTTCATTACAACAGACAACTCAACAATATATTCAAGATTACGTGAGTACGGTGAGTCTCATTTTTGGCACACGTTGTATGGGCTAACGAGTGTACCGGAGGCGTATTTACATAGTCCCGTTGAATTCAGAACCGCGACCCAATCTGAGGCCGTGATTGGTCGAGCACTCGTTAAAATAGGTCAATGACGTCAGTTGATGTGTGTCGCGTCATGTCAGCTTTATGTAAACAAACGAACAATAAACAAATAGCTATATATAATATTGATGTTATGAAATAATTAATTGATGTTTGGAATAGCAATATATGCGCACAAATAAGTATTGATTAGGCTACCATGTTTCACAATGAATTATCATGTAGTAACCGAGTTGACAGACAGTCACGAGTAGTTTCAAATAGTTTCTGATTAATACTGACAAGTTTTCATTGACAAAAAAACCACATACCCAGTAATTTTTGCATTGAGTCGTGATTGCGGATCGATAATCCGTGGGGAGGGAGGGGGAAGGGTTATAGGACCAAGGGGAATAACTGTCACTGGTGAATTCAGTGTCATTTGCAGTAAATGTTGCTTGTGTAACCAGTAATAAAACCTTTGTCTCAAATGTGTCCTGTCTAATTGTTTTTCTATGGTTGTTTCTGTAATAGAGTTGTAACATCACTGACCATACAAGTTGAGTAACTTGCAAGCTTTCTATGATGGACTACTCGTCTGACTTGCCAGCAGGATATATTTATGCCACTGTCAACACCGGCGTGGAAGATACCACTTGTCTTCGATGCAATATAACATCTGCAGCTGAGTGGCATTCGTGGCTGTCACAGTTTGAAGACCTATCAGCACAGAAGTTCATCGTGAAGAGAACTTATCATGAACCTGTTAGGTGCGTAAATGGTAATGTTGTCATCAAAATTCTATGAAGAATTTTTCTGTATTGTGCTTGATTGTGCTCCCTTGTTTTCTTCCTTCTGTAATGACTAATCTGCGAATATCCTGAAGTTGACAGTGATGATGATCGTTGGACATTGTAGTGTGTCCTGTAAGTGACGCTAAGTTAGGGTTAACTTACTTTTCAAATTAGGTATGATGAATGTTACACTTATCAATTTTGTGTGTGTATCACTGTTGAAAATACACAGTCACCTTTGTGGAATTGTGGCTGCAGGTACGCTTTTCGTCAGGAGCTGATGTGTCAGCACAGTGCACTAAATAAGGGAAAACATGGGCACAAAGCATCATCTCGTGCCACTGGCTGCATGGCAACGATAAGCTGCAAGATTAAGTATACAAGAAAAAGTACATGCAAGAACGATAGCTTCTTACAACAGGTGCAGCTTACTGTTAAATTATAATAACAGCATTTGTATAGTGCCACTGCCTACACAGTCCGACGGTAATGACTGGCTCTGACGTGTTGAGCAAATCTGTGAGGTATGACGGCGTTGCAGACGTCATCACTGTGCGAGTTGGTTGTAGTCATCTCAGAAAACAAAGACTGAAATTTTCTACAGCTCAGTGCTGTGTGATATTGACGATACCACGATGTATCGCGATACCAAAATCTCACAATACCATAAGCATCGCAATACTCACCGATACGAAGCATGTGGCTAAATCTAAATTGTCCAGTTTGCTTATGCTTTATGCATTGTTACAGTTCTCAGATCCTGTGATCCTCCTGCTTACCTTCATCATGTGCACAAGCTTCTGCATAGTGTGCTAGTCAATTTTATTCGTGTTCTCTGTAGTTTGCCTGTACCATTCTCACTGTATGAGATGATTGCCAGTGGACTGTATTTACATGTACAAACCTGTTGTGTAGGATCCACCACTACCAGCTGTAATAACACTGCAGCTGGTTCATCAGCATCAGACTAGATGTGCTGATGCTATGAGACTGCTTCGGATCTCTGATGAAGCCAGACAGATGTTTTTCGATTACTTTAATAGTGGCATGACACCTGCAGCGGCTGTTTGTCTGCATGAAAGTAAACTAATGGTACGTACAGTTGTGTGCGGTGTTTGTGGTACCAGTAGGTGCAGTTAAGTACCACCACTAATAATTGCAGATTTTCAACTTGCTCAGCCATTGCAGCCCCTCCCCAGACCCCATCCCCTCGGCGCCTTGATCCTCGTGCCAGGACGCGCCTTAGGTGCTCGACTCGTCACAGAGACCCGGCAAGTCTGGATAAGCAATTTTACCATTGTCGACAACTATTTTATCGTGTTGGTTGTTTAACTTGGTCTTGGCACTAGTCTTGTTAATCCCAGTCTTCACTACTCATTGGTATCATGTTTAGTGTCAGGAAAATGGCAAACAGGACTATCTGTCATTGCTAAATGCTACGAAGTCCTTCCCATATCTTTTGCTCAGTAAATTGCAAAAAATTTGTGCACTGAATTGCCTTTTGCACCCTGAAAATGGTACAGTTACTTTATACACAAGGAACATTTAGATTCAGCTGTGTGATTTTGAGCAGTGTCAGGACAACGGTGTCGAACTACTGGCAAATGCTGCACTGAATCCTACTGCGAGGAGTGTGTACTATCTTCACAACAAGTGGCGCAAACTACATTTTGGATCTGTCATCGATCCTCTGCAGAAACTCTGCGAGAAAGTTAGCCACTACAGCAATCTTGGTATGTGATATTTTCCACTTTCTGTTGAATCAACCAGTTAAAAAATTTTGATAACGGTCTACATTTGGCGAAGTTATGGACCACTGTGTACTTAATATAGGTACAGCTGGCATATACTTGTTTGATATTGTTCAGACTTTGTAGGCATTTAGATACAGTTATTTGTGGTGTCACCGAAATGCGAATTCCGCCGACCGATTTCCGCCAAACTTGGCATGTTGGTGTATACCTGCTGCGTTTGTTGGTCACGCATATATCTCATCAGCGGATAAATCCATCCAGAAGCAAAGGGGAGGTTTACTGCATCAAATATTCCTGTATAAAATGCATGCAACAGAATCAAAATCCATTCGTAAATGACGGCGAACTCCGTCTATGAATACAGGCATCTAATGCGCTAAAATGGGAAACTGCCGGTGTCGATTATAGGCTATAGGTGCACTGCACCTATCATTGGCTGGATGCCGCGCGCATGCAAAAAACATTTAAACGTTTTAAACCAGAATTTCGATCATTAAAAACCAGAATTTTGATCATGCCGTCCCACAAACTTTATGGCATCTTGCTGGGGCTATACATTGACATGCTGCAGCATTTCAATAATCGTCTAGTTTCACATACTTTCCTGATATGTGACTGGTTGGGGCCATTTTGTCATTGCTACTATTCTGGAGTAATTTTTGTTTTGTCTTGCTTGGTGCTTTCATGCAGGTACTGAAGTGTTGGTGCACAGAGAGAGTCCATGGGCAGTAGTTCTTGTAACTGAGGTTATGAAGCGAACGCATGCGCTGACAACAGCAGATGAGTTGGTATTCATCGACTCCAGTACCAGCTGTGATGTAACGCACTCCACTGTGACTACACTGCTGACAGCTTCCAAGGCTGGGGCACTTCCACTAGCAATTCTGTTGCACGCAACTCAGTCATCAGAGTCGTACAAGAACGCTTTCGCTTTGCTGCAACAGACTTATCCACTATGCTTCAATGGAAAGTCGGTAAGGTTGTTCTTTTAACTATCCTCACTTGTTCAGTGCCCACAAAGTTTCAAGAGTATGCAATGATATGGTCTGAGACTTTGGTCTCGTCACAAGTGACAGCAGTTTTAGTCTTGTGGACTCTGGTTTTCGTCTTGATCTTGGACATGTAAGCGGTGGTCGGTGACTGGAACTAAACAAAGTTGTCTTTGAATTAGACTTGGAAATAAGTAGGACCATGGTGTGAAACTGTGAATGTTATTATTATTATTAGCTGGCATTGAGCATTGATGAAACAACATCATGTTATCATACATTGCTTTACTGTACTGTAGTTTTTGTGTTTTGTTGGTTAAGGCACCTTTAGCGGTCATGACCGATGACTCAGCAGCATTGAAGTCAGCGCTGAAGACCGTATGGCCGGTTACCAAGCAGATGCTGTGTCACTTCCATGTCGGTCAGGCTGAGTGGCGCTGGTTGACATCGAAGGTGAACAACATCCCGGCTGATGATCGTCAGTCACTGATGCGAGGGTTTCAGCAGGTAGCAAAAAGCCTTCCGTTTTTCTGCTCCCTCTGTCTGGAACTCTTTACCTCCGTCTATCCTCAACAGTGACACTCTGTCTGTATTTAAATCTAGTCTATAACATTTCTGTTTAGCCAGCATTGGTTAGATAGCAATGGACACTAGCCGACCTGTCAGCGCCTCTGAAGCTACGGCCACACGGTGCTATAGAAATATCGTCAGATCGCAGATCCGCCAGAGGCTATATGTTTTACGACGGTTATTTATTTATTTTTTTAGCCAAGTGATCTCCGAATTCCGGCAACAATTTGGTGGCTTAGCCCATCACGCCACCCCCGCCAGGGCTACACATTGAAACGCCGCGGCGTTTCAATACCCGTCTAGTTATGGACGCCCGCTCAGCGTAAGCGGGCGTCCATTTTGCCAATGTTTTTTTTATTTATTTACTTTTTTTTGGCCGCCTTATTCTCCGGCCCTGGTTAATGGAGGTTCGCGCAAGTTTTACACGTGGTGGACCTTGAGTGGCATTGAAGAAGTTACTACTTGGATTTTTTCCTGGTCATCCTTAAACTACAGGGTGGGCCAAAAAGTGACGGAATTTCGCATATTTTGAGACCCCGCCCGCAAACTTTCTGCTCTCACGCCCGAACGCGGAAGAATATTGTAATTCTGAAAAAAACTCGTTAAGCACAGATGGTTGCTGTAGACGTAATGCCACATTTCGTGAACTGTGGCATACAAACCTCTGAGGTCAGCCCGCACCTTTATTTTTTCATAAAAAGTAATAGGCTGCAATTTGTTTTATTTCCATTCGCAATATGGCAGCACTGTTGGTACTGTTGCTAACTATGGTCATAGTTTTTTTCACCGTGCGGTAGCCCAATCATTCTAGTTTTATCAGCATCAAACATCTTCACGAAATTCCGACGGGGAAACCCTCTGCGGGGGCGCTAAATATAGATGGAATATAAAAATTTCGCTATTTTCTACTAATAAGTCGCTATATCTCGCAAACGATACAAGCTATCGCTATAGTTACTATGGAAGGCGAATAGGAACTAGTATGCGATCTATCAAATGGTGCCAATTTCAATGACCTTGAACGAAACTCAGATTTCAAGGTCGGGCCATTCGTTGACGCTGAATATCTGCGAAATGGCTGCAGATACAGCCATAGTTACTATGGAAGGCGAATAGTAAACCGTACCGACGCTTTCAAACGGTACCACTTTCAATGACCTTGAGTGACCCTTAATCTAGATTTCAAGGTCACGGCTAGTTATTACTATTATAACCTTTACCTTCCCTTCCTACACTTTTGTGTGTGCCTGGGTGCTTTCATTGCTGATATTTCAATGTTTTTATTTGCACTTTTGCATGTCTGCAGTCATTGTGATTTTGTTAATGCAGATAATGTATGCCAAGACTGACGTCGCTCTCGATACAGCTAAGACGGACTTCTTTGGTGACAGTGAAGAGTTGGATGAGCAGGACTCGTTGGATGAGCAGGACCCGTGCGACCGCTACAGACACCGCGTTCGCCAGTTCCTTGATCGTGGTGAAGAGTGGCTCACGGTGCACCGGCAGCAGGAACTCATCCGTGGCAACAACACGAACAACTTCTCGGAAGCAACAGTTCGCGTCCTCAAAGACGTGATACTGCAGCGAACGAAAGCGTTCAATGTTGTTGCACTGGTGGATTTCTGCAGCTCCGTGCTGCAGGACTACATCGTGAAGAGGCTGCTGTCATTCGCTCATTCTCGACGTGCCAGTCCACGCCTACATTATGACGAGCTGTGTGGCAAGATGCGAGATGTCAGCACCTCACATGCTACTGTTGTTGATGGCCAGCACTACCTTGTACCCAGCCAAAGGAAACAGGAAATCCTGTATACCGTGGATGCACAGTTTGGTTTGTGTGCATGCCCAGCTGGTCAAACCGGTGCTTTCTGCAAGCACCAGGCATTTGTGCACGAGCGGTTCCAGATTCCATTCCCGAACTCCCCGGCAGTAACACTGGAGGACCGGCATATGCTGGCAGCACTTGCCCTGGGCGACAAGTGTCCACACAAGGACTTCTTTAAGCACATGCAGGACACTGATGACAGTGAAACAATCGATGATGCTACAGCTGCTAATAGCAGTGTCGGAGATGACCCGAGAGGCATTGCAGGCATTTCGTTCGACGGGCGAACAGAGGTGGCAGAAGCTGTAGATGTCACTTCCATTATGGCTGAAGCGCACAAAGAAGTAATGCGGTTGAAGTCATTGGTTGATGATGATGTTGCCATTGCTCTGCGTGCTGTCTTGCCATGTTTGAAAAACATCTCAAACAAGGCACAACTGATCAGTGCCTTATATCAGTGCCGGTCATCACTACGTGTCAGAAAAGGCGGCAGCATCAGGGTGCAGCCAACATCCATCGCGCGCCGTCGCTCTGGTGTCACTCGCGGCTGCAAGCGTATTGCGGCAGGTCGACCATTAGGAGCAAGAAAGCGGGCAGCAAAGAAACCACGGTGCCTTGCTGCAAATGTTCAACACAACACAGCGCATGCCAAGTCTCATGGCGCAGGACATTAGGCTATTCTGCATTGCAGCAGAAATACATGTAAACAGTGTTATTATAGACAACAACGTACCTAACAGATTGACTTGCAAATGAACTGGACAGGACAGTGACATTGCATGTTGTAATTGAAATGCTGGCATGTTGATTGTTGGTTATGCAAATTAGACTGATGGTGCTTCTGAATCGAACGAGTTTAAGTTTTATTCGTGCTGTAAGTGTGTGCTATTTTCCGATTTGCATTGTTCCACTTAATTAAGTCAACGTGGATTATGCCACCTGGTTGTTGTGTAATGACAGAGTACATTACTGAGTATGGTATGTAAGGGATTTTAGTCTTGTACAACTTACAGTGATGGTGCTTCTGAATGACGCAGTATTAGTCAATTTTTCCACCTTTTGTTGTTTTCCATATTGTGCTGTATTTATGTGCTAGTTTTGACTTGCATTGTTCTAGTCGCCAGGCAGTCATATTTTTCACCATGCAGTCAGTAACGTTACCACATATGATGTATATGTATAAGCAAGCTGTATAATGTACTAGTCATTATACGTGGTGGTACAGCAATTATACAGACACTTGAGTGAATTGACTGTCGCCAGAGGTGCTAATACATGCAGCTTTTTTGTGTGCAGTGTTGCTCATCTAGTATTTGATGTGCATTAACACATATGATGTACATGTCATATGGCAGGCTGCATAGCGTGATAGTCATGATGAGGTGCTAAAACATTGTGCTGGCTCGAACTGTCACAGAAAGCACTGTATTTAGGTGATCTGTGTAGTGTAAAGTAATTTGGCTGCAATTTTATTGCAGCAAATAATGCCAAATATAAGGACAATTCACTGCAGCCAGACAGTGGTGCTAATACATGCAGCCATTTTGGGTTTGAGCACTATAATACGAATTCTGTTCATTGATTGACTGTGGAACAAAACCGACTGAGTTGAGCAAAACCGACTGAACTCAACTTGAAAAATTTACTGAACCAATTTCCGGGGATACTGTGATGTATTAATTTTACCATGCATGCTGTATGTAATAGCATACATAGCATGATATATAGCTGTATAATGTGATAGGCAGAATTGATATGTGGTGCTAAAAGGTTGTGAATATCATCCTCACCTCTGTGCATATGATACTAGTCAGGGTTTGAGTCGCACGGGAACTCACAGGAACGCCGTTCCCATTCTTCTTTTTGTTCAGTTCTTTCTATCATATTTTGATGAATAAAGATGTATATATAGCGTTGTTTTTCATATGACCCCACCCCCACGGCGGCTCGATCGGCGTTCCCATTCCTTTTCATTTACGACTCGAACACTTATACTACTATAGCCCATCGTGATCAGAATAGAACACAAATATTCTGGGGTGATAATATTCATACAAAACACTGTGTGATTGTTTCATCACAAGCACGATAAAAATGACTAACAGACAGCATACAGTCAAGCACCATTAGCATTCCATTAGCATCTGCAACAGGATGCTCAAAAGCATCTCATCTTTCGAAATCATAAAACGGTTCACAGTTGTCTGGAAACGTTGCGTCACTGTGGAAGTCCTCAGCCCATAAATCGGCCACTGCTTCCACGTCTGACGCCCCCCATGTGACATCCGAAGACAAACATGCACTGTCGTCGGCAGTGTTGTCTGCGTCTTCCAAAGCAGCATCGTCATTGCTGCTGCTGCTGCCTATACATACCGTACAAAGTACAAATTAAAAAATACCTAATATACTGAATTGCCATGCTGCATTAAGTAAGTAAGTAAGTAAGTAAGTAAGTAAAACTGTATTACAGTGCGCCCTAAAGCTGACCTAGCCAGCTTAATCTGCCGCACCCTTGATGCATTAAACCGTTGTCCAAAACCAGAATCCATGACAAAGCGAAGGTAGAAGTCCAAAAAATCAGACTTCCGTTTCCTTCCAGTGCATTCTTCTGGTTCAAATAACACAGCAGTGGCCAATTTACACGTTAACAGCAACCATAGCAGTCGAACAGGATAACAAGGCAACAATGAACTGACATTTGCCTCGGTAAAATACACGGTAAATTTACTAACTAAAATTGGAGGCTAGGTTCAAGATCAGGTGACGCAGCCTATTGTTTACGTTTGTCATTACTTTTTATTTACATTATGCGTCTGCTATTCTTTATAATCATACAAGTTTACGGTTAGGGGTAGGGTCAGTTTAGAGTTATTGACGCCGATAGCACCTCATCTTCATCCGAGCATCACCTGATCTTTACCTGCCCCGAAAATAGAACTACTGACTGTGCGAACTGTCCGGAAGGAAGAAAGCATCATCCCAGTCATCCTCGTTCTCCGAATCTGATTCGATGACCCCTTCAGGATCCAAGCCAGTATCGGATTCGTCATCGACCTCTAACTTACTCTTCTTTATTATTTCATCTTCGCCATCATTCTCCATTCTTCTCTTGCAGCTCTGTTCATTTTCGCTCATCTTTAAACGCTATCTCTTACTTTTACAACAACAGACTACGCACCAATAAAACAAACATAAAAGTTTACGCTATCTAAAATGCGATTTCAGTGACTGATCCCAGTTTCTATATATAGACCTCGAGAGTGCTCGACCAATCACGGCCTCAGATTGGGTCGCGGTTCTGAATTCAACGGGACTATGTAAATACGCGTCCCGTTGCGGTACTGACAGTCTTTGCATAGAAGTATCTGGTGCTGTGGTAAACGTATTGTTCTCTTTGACACACCGTTGGATGGGTTTTTGGGCCTTTTCGATCTGTTAGTTCGCCTCTTACACAAAGCACTTAAGTGCTCATTGGAATCTATGAAACAGTTGTTGTCCCGAAGTTTTAAAACAGAAACGTCAATACCGCAACCGCCGAGGATTTATCCATTTTACATACTTATTTCAGTAGCGGATATGACGTCATATGTTATTGTTGTTGTTGTTGTTTTGCGTGGTAGTTGTCGCGGACTGATAAAAAAAATATAAATGCTGCAAATGTAGTGATTTCGAGGTACAGGTTTGTCCGTATGTTTATTTTTTTGTGAACACTAAACGCGCAATATCTTCTGTTCTTGGGTGTTTCATGGAATATCTTCATGACCCATATAGCCATGTTGAAAGTCTTTGTAAATTCATGTCATCGCCATGCATACGCCGTATTCAGCTTGGTTGTAGAATTAAAAATAAGTAAAATTTGTCAGTCCCGTGACTGTCAGTACCGCGACAAAAGTTGGTTGCGGTACTGACGGTCGCGGGACTGACCGGTTGCGGTGCTGACAGCATGACGAGAGTCACTGCCTGAGGAATAACTTATTTTACATTTTGTAGGTACACAGTACTGTGATGTAATTAGCTACAGATAAGTTGCATGTTTTTACATTTCAGTTTTCGCAAGATAGCTCACCGGATGCCGTTAACATCGAAAGAAAAGTCGCAGAGATGGCGCGACAAAAAAAAAATGGATATCAGTGCACATGCCGAGTATCTCAAAAGTGAGCGAAAAAGATACCGGGAACGAATAATTACTGGTAGCAGGAAAAAAATTGATGATTTGTCAGACAGAGCTAAACGTCAGAAACGTAAGGTTTGGCGACTTCAGCAAAAGGAATCGCGTAATCGTAAAGCTTTACAACGACGAGGCATCGAGACTCCGGCGACTCCAGTAGTCCCAGCACAGCTTGCAGATACACCTACAAGCCATAACAGCAATGGCTCAACGCCAGGCACAAGTGCAACTCTTGGGCATTTCCAGTTAAGGTTGCGTGGAAGAAAGAAGATTAGGAAAGACAGAAGTAAGGCTTACAGAACAATAGAGAAGTTGAATAAGAAAGTCAGTGAGCAGACAAAGTTAATAGAGAAATACAAGAAGGCTTTGAATAGGCAGAAGTATAAGTTTGAGCATAACAAAAATACACCGAGGTCCAAGATGCAGCGCGACCTTGCAGGCAGTCGTGTAAGTCAGAAAGTAAGAAGAACTTTACTTTTTCACAACGCTTTGATGAGTGAGATGAAGGAACAGTTCAGTGCAGCAAAAACCGTAAAGGACAGGCGTAGTCTTTGCCAAGTTTTAACGGGTAAAATTCTTAAGAAGTACAGGGTTCTCAGAATGGTACATGAATTCGGATGTGATCCACGTGTCATGGTGAGAAAATGCAAAGCAGTGGAGAGGAAGATGTCAGGTAGATCGTGTAAGTGGAATGCAGTTAACAATGAGTTAAGAGATAAAGTTCAGAGTTTCTTTTTGCGTGAGGACAACAGCAGGTGTACTTCTGGAAAAAAGGATACAATAACTCGTTGCAAGAAAAAAATGCAGATTCATCTGCTTGCTGATAGTGTTAAAAATCTTCATGCCAAGTACACATCTGAGAATGTAAACAGTAACTTGTCTTACACATCATTTTCACGTTTACGTCCATTTTGGGTTATTCAGCAGTCTGTGTCGAAGAGAGATACATGTTTATGTCGCACATGTGACAATCTTCAGTTGATTGCAAATAAGCTTCATTCTGAGTGTATAATCACAACAACAGATGTCAAGCAGTTATTAAAGATATGTAGCTGTGATGCACAAAATACCGAATGTATGCTCGGGGCATGCAGACACTGCAGCACAAGCATGGACGTACCGTCTGCTCAAGTACATTTGCTGAACGTCGACACCGAGGTTGACTTGGATAAGAAAATGACGTGGAATGAGTGGAAAACAATTGAGGAAACACGCTACAAAAAGACAAATTCAAAACAAAGCAAAGAGTTCATAGTCAAGGTGACAAAAAAAGTCCAGGTTGAAGGATCAACTGGCGATATATTGGACAGATTAGAATACATGTTGCGATACAAGGCTAAAAGACATTTTTATACGATTGATCATCAGTATAAGGTGCTGAGAAACCTGAAGAGCAGTTTGGGATCGAATGAGATATGTCTGCACATAGACTATGCAGAAAACTACTGCTGCAAACAGTGCACTGAAGTGCAGTCCATGCATTTTGGTGCATCAAGAAACCAAGTAACCATGCACAACGTTGTGGTGTACACTCCGTCTGGAACAGTCTGCTTGTCGACGCTGTCAGATTCAATGCGTCATGATCCATGCGCTGTGTGGTCATACCTACAGCCTGTTTTGACACACCTGCTGAATCTTTTTCCAGATGTGGACATCGTACACTTTGTGAGCGACTCTCCGGCGACACAATACAGATGCAAGAACAATTTTTTCCTTTTCTGCACTTTGCCATATTGCTATTGGCCTCAAATAGTACACTGCACTTGGAACTACCTGGAAGCAGGGCACGGGAAAGGAGCACCAGACGGAGTGGGAGGTCTGTTGAAACGAACTGCCGACAGACTGGTGAGCTGTGGTCAAGACTTGTCTGACGCGATGGACGTGTACACTGCACTGCGCAGTAGTCAAACTTCTGTCCACTTGTTTTTTGTTCCAGACTCTGACATTCAGACTGTTGATAATTTTCTGGATAATGCTAGCCTATCCACTGTACGTGGTACAATGAAGATTCGCCAAATTGTTACGCAGAAGTATGGGACAATAAGTTTCCGTCCACTGAGCTGTTTCTGCAACACAGATAAATATGTCATGTGCATGTGTCATGCACCGTCAACCGTTGTCTTTGCCACTGACAAGAACGTCTCAGAAGGAGGTGATAACTCCCATGCTTCAACAGTCTACCATACCACTACAGGTACCAGTGTTGTGGCCTTGTGGAGTAACTTTGCATTACTTTTTCAGTTTTTGCATGTAAAGAAGTACTGAGAAAGTTGAATTCTTTTATTTTTGCTGAACTAAACAATTGTTAATTACTTGTACTTTTACTTAAGTATTCACTTCCAGTACTTCGTCCAACACTGACAGGTATGCAGTTTATGAGAATGGAAGTTAAAAAATTATTTCAGTTGCTGCTGGTCTTTATTTAAGGCTACCGTGCATTTTGTGCACACATTTTGCAAGAGTAATCAATATTGTACTTCATGATTCCATTGTGTTTCAAGATATATGGCAAGTTTATGTGCCTAGACTATGCATGTTTGTTCTAGGACTGCCTCGCAATAGAGCCCAGGAACAGCCGTCGTCAAGCTCTGGTTCCACGGCAACATCTGTCGACGACCGCTCCACGACGTCAGCACTCGGCTCAAGCTCTGGTTCCACGGCTACATCTGTCGACGACCGCTCCACGACGTCAGCACTCGG
>Ga0209149_1000993_pt1 | contig 13411 bp, 3 predicted proteins | sample WorMetTyACAVOLI2_FD_187423 | JGI IMG/M metagenome (GOLD analysis project Ga0209149, IMG submission 187423) | Marine gutless worms symbiont microbial communities from Max Planck institute for Marine Microbiology, Germany - Olavius algarvensis... ... | reverse complement strand
CTGTAGTCGCAATGCTTGGTGAGCTGGAATGTTGGGTGACATTCTCGCCACATGCCCAAAGATGGCTTCACGTCGTCTCCTGATGCTCTCCATCACAGGGCATAGGCCTGTATGCGCGGCGATGCTAAACTGGAGATGCTAAACAAGTTATAAGCAGTCTCAAAAATGGTGCAAAGATAAGAAGAAATGAAATCCCATATCGGCATGTGCCATCGCTGACGAGTGTGAGTGACCTTTAAAGGTCATTCTGAAATTTCTAGGTTCTGTATTTACCAAGGTGTACAGCAAATACAGTACAGTATAAACGACATTTCTAAATAGGCCTAATGTGCAGCATATCATGCGATTGTTCTGCAATAGCTAAGCTTCTTGTCTATATGCTTAATGATATCATGCACTCCCAAGTATATACAGCTTCCACAGTGTCACAGAACATCGCTTGAATATGGATAGGCCTAAGTCATGTGTTTAGAATTAGAAATAGGATGTGTGGTGACCATGATAGGTCTGGCCAGTCTCAGAAAAGTCAATATGCAAATTAATTAGCTAGCTGCGCAAGAAACAACAAAATGACGCGAACGACTACAGAATAATGAATCTAAAAAGTTTTGGAAATAACGCATACAATACAGCGATGTTCGCCTCAAATATCACGTCATCCTGCGTTATCTTTACAACACGAACAGTGGAGTCACCTGTAGGCCAGCTGCTGAAGACGTGACAGGTCAGTATGGACGGCTGGCGTCTTTCGGTCTCTTCAGCTGAACTTTTAATCGCTTCATGCCGACCTGGAAGCCGTTCATAGACTGAATGGCTGCCTGTGCACTCATCGTGTTGTCAAAGCTGACAAAACCTAAAATACATACAGTTCAACGCTGTTCGCTAGGTGGAGCCACGTGGTGCTAATTTTGCTTCACAAAGACTCGAACCATACAGTCAGTCTCCTGTTCAAAGCCAGTGAACGTTGTTACCCGTTGGCACACTGTAATAAATAATGAATTAGCAGACAGATATTTTCATGTAGGCTACTTGTCGTGGGTCATTATGTCTGTGTTCCGCATTGTGTACGTTAAAACCTAAAAACCTAAAAAAAACTTTTAAAACCTTTAAAAAAACCTAAAAACCTACATTTTTTTTAAAACTTAGGTTTTTCCAGCGCTGGGCTGGAGCAGGCTGACTTGCTGTGTGTCGCACTGCAGATTTTTGTTATTTAATGATTGCGTTCAAGAGTGTTAACCACTTGTGTAAAGGAATTTCTTTAATGCTACTCACAGAACTATTACGCTGTAACATATAATAATTCAATATACACTGTGTCCAGAAAAAAAGGTGCCACTGATTTTTTTGCTGTAACTTCGACAAATATTGACGATTTCATAATTTTTAGTGCACAACTTCACAAGAGAATGCCAAAGTCATTGGCGTAAAAATTTCTTGCCATACATTCGTTATGTTGCTACCATACCGTGTGAAAGTCTTAGACACAAAAGTAACACATTTCACACCAATATTAGCACTTTGCACACGTTTATATCGATAGCATTTACAGAAACCAGTATCGATGAAACAAACAAAACACAGCAAAAGTCAGAGGATCAAAATTTATGTTCAATGACCTTGAACGACCCCTAACCTGGTTTTCAAGGTCACGCCATTCTTTGACACTGAATATTCCACAAACGGCTACAGATACGGCCACAGTTACTATAGAAGGCGAATAGGAAACCGCACCCAAGCTTTCGAATGGCGCTAATTTCAATGACCTTGAATGACTTCTGACCTACGTTTCAAGGTCACGATAATATCCAACGTCCAATAACTCGACTAATAGTAAGTCGTGTATGATCTACTCAATGGTTCCGTATCCAGTGACCTCAAGGGAACGGACGATTTCAAGGTCACGGGGTTATCATAGATGCCCTCGACATATTGTGTGCGCAGCTGCATGACGCGATCTGTTTGCGATAGCTAAGTTCTTGTTTTATTTAATTTTGTGCTGATAGTTAGGTCTTGACAGTTTCCCAAGGTAAAGCAGATGCACTAAATAGATGAGGTTAAAAAATAAAAGAAAACATCTGTCGATGATCTACGGTAATAAGCGTGCCAAAAATTGTTGTAAAAGCCTGTTCACCTGGTCACACTATGTGCTTGCATTGCTAGCAAGCCGAGCATTCTGTGATTTTAGTTCACTGACACGTCGTTGCAGTTGGTCAATGCGCTCGAGCTTCAACATTCGGCATTTCTGGGCAGCATAGCGGTTCTTCTCTCGTTTACGTTCAAGTTTATTGTCGAAGACTTATGTCACTTTATTTTTGGGGACACAGTGTACAATATACCTGTCATTATTCTTAAAGCTTACATTACGTGTCAGTGGTTAATTACACAGTCGTAGCACGTGTTCGTGCATATGAACTGAAAATGCTTGTGCTCTGTGAGTTACAGTGAGTGATAGACAATGCCCCTAATTGTTTAGACTGTCACATCAGTGATAAAGAAAGCAGACGTCTCAGCGGAATGCACACCTGGCCATGCTACAGAGGTGTACCAAATGCAACAACCCAGTAATCAAGGGTCAGTGTACCAACAGTCCATTCACATTGTCTTATCATGGTTTATACGTCGCGGCTGGGTAACGAGAAGCTCAACTATCGCAGAGAGACCGCGCGACGCTTCTTGTAATTGAATATTTCGCTAAGTCACTCAAGGTCCATTACTCAAGATCTTTCAAAATGATATCCTTGAGTAGGGCGTGTGTAAGTCCTTATTAGTATTCCACTGAAACTATGTCTGTATCTCGTACCGTTTCTGAGACACAGCGAGATATTGGTAGAAAATCGCGATTTTTTCATACACCCTTGCATTCGACGCTCCCGTTAGGGGTCCCCGTCGGAAAATAGCCAGAACTTTTGGGTTTGGTAAACAACAATAGAATGGTGTGCCTATGATGGTAAAATAGTTTTACGATACGTTTAGCCCTTTCGATAAAATACCGGCGTGTGACAGACAGACAGATGGACGGACAGACAGAGCCACAGACATCTTGCCACAGCATAGTCCGCGCTACGCATACGCGTCGCGCGGTAAAAAGCGAAACAGAAAAGACTGACCGAAGCACTTGCTCTGGCTGGTCGCCCTGTCGATATAAACCTTGGCGCTGATGACGTTGCCGAACGGCAGGAACATCTGCGCCAGCTCGACGTCACCGAACTCTTGAGGCAGGTGATATATGAACAGATTGCATCCCTCGGGACCTGCGCATTGCCAGCAGCCGCAGCTCGTCTCACAGCAGATGCACATTATCACACACTGGCCTACACGCTACGTGTTAGAGCCCTGCTAGCTTCTCATCATCTACACCGTAAACGGAATAAAGGAACCGTTCTATTTTCTTCATACTTCTAGAAGTCTTAGCCAATTTAGGCCTAAATGAAAATTTTAGACTACATAGCTGAGGGAATGCTGAATTTACGCGTCTGAAAATAATTTGTATTAAATATTAAATATTAAATGTTAAATAGTCTTTGTTAACAGCGACGTAAATAGGACATTAGTAAAGGTGGGAAGTCTTGTGACACTGTCTCGTCTCGAGACAGTATTTTCACTGTCTTGGTCTTATCTTGGTCTTGAGGGTTATTGTCTTGGTCTTGTTCTTACTGATAGATTACTGTCTTGATCTTGGTCTTCGTCTTGGTCCCATCCCTCGCAGCGCATGTACTCTATTTTTAGACCAATTTTCATATCCTAGGTCCCAGAACATCCCTTGCGAGGAATTCAAATGAGACTCGGGTCCGTAAAACGACGAGAAACGCAGATTTTCAGCCAATAAATCTATATCTCTGGGAAACGACATAAGATCGGCACATAGTTACAATAATTGAAGACCGATACGAAACAGCATATACGGACTTTCAAGTGCTTCCAAGTTCGATGACACTGAATGACCCTCAACGACCGTAACGCACAATAGCTCTTTTTTCCAGAGCGAGATGTGCTATGTACAAGTCAATGGAGGTAGACCCATACAATTAGCGGCAAAAATAGCCCCGTCCCCGTGCCTGTCGATTCAACCTATGTGTAGACCGTGCATAAATTCGCAGGGGTCACCGCTTGAGGGGGCATTAAATATGTAAAATCTGCAATTTTCGGTCTTTTTGCTAACAGTGTGAATACAATGTGAATACAAATGAACACAAGAGCAAACAGCTTTCACAGTCAGATATCCCAAGGACTTCAGATTTTTTTGTATCAAATTTCACGCGGCATTTCCCAGTGGATCAAGTCCAAGCAAATTGCCGTTAAATCAATCTGCGGTTACAGTGCGTTGGGTAAAAGATGATTTATGTCCTTTTCGTTGCAGTATCTCTGAAATTGTAGAAAATGTGGCTCAGGTAATAAAAAATCGCATATGGTTTTTACCTCGCGACGCGTATGCAATTATGCATAGCGCGGACTATGCCGTGGCAAGATGTCTGTCCGTCCGTCCGTCACACGCCGGTATTGTGTCTAAACGATTACACACATCCTCAAAGTTTTTTCACCATCGGGTAGCCCCAGCATTCTAGTTTTTCTATACCAAACGGGATTGCAATATTCCGACAGGGGCCCAACGGGGGCGTCGATTGCAAGTGGGGTATGAAAAAATCACGATTTTCGACCAATGTCTGGCTTTATCTCGGAACTGATGCAAGATAGAGCCATAGTTACTATGGAAGGCGAATAGGAAACAGCACCCAAGCTTTCGAATGGTACCAGTTTGAATGATCTTCAGTTATCTTTTCAAGGTCACGATTATTTAACTTCAAATAACTTGAAAATGGTACAACAGACAGCTATACTAACAACGGCCGACCAGTAGAAAGTTGTATATGATCTATCGAACGGCGCCATTTTCAATGACCTTGAACGAGCCGTATCCCCCAATTTCAAGGTCACGCCGTTCTTTGACGCTGAATGCCTCAGAAACGGTACGACATACTAATAGGGAAATACTAATAGGGACTAACACACGCCCTACTCAACAGTGTCATTTTGAATGACCTTGAGTGACCTTGAGTGACTTAGCCAAATATTCAATGACATGAAGCGTCGCGCTGTCTCTCTGCGACAGCTGAGCTTCTTGTCAATTGGTAGTACTAGTTTGAAGTTTCGACGACCTTGAATGGTCATGAACGATCGTAACGTGCCTTTAGCTCAGTGCTGCGTCTTTCGGAGCTTGTTGTTCAAACAAGAACGAAGATAGACGCAAACTGTCGCGACAAAAACATAGCCCCATAAAAAGATTGCGCATAAATTCGCAGAGGTCATCGCGCTTGAATGACGTTAGAATGTGTGAAATCAGCGACGTTTCACTGTGCGATGCAGTTATGTGGGACATGATACAAAATGCGACCAAAGTATATTCACTAATAAGAAATCGCATACGATACGATGCTGTGTATTTAACGTGCAGCAAACCCAAAAAGCTGACGGATAGCCAGCTTGGTCTTCTACCACACGTCTCTATACAATAGTCTACCATACAGTCTTTCTATTGGTCCAAACATTGTTGACCTTCAGCTATCTTGGAAGGTGATCAGAAGCTACCAGTCGCTTTTCAGAGAACATGCTGCACCCATTTAAATGTAGTATTTTTCAGGAACACAGACAACAGGACGTAGAACGGTAGAACTGCTATATGACGCTGAGTGCGACCTACGACCTGCTAGCAATAGCCAAGTTTATTGTTGTAGGCTGAAAGCCTATAGGGCCTATTGTATTGACTTTTTGGGCCAAAAAATCATAAGCCCGGCAAAGCGCAGCCGATCCGGACCAAATTCGGTATACGTGGACACGCCAAGGAATGGCAATGTTCAGGGAATTTTTGGCGCGATCGGCCCATTTTGGGCAAACTGGGGGCTGGGACGAGTCCCGCGGAGCGCGAGTTTTTTTGTGTGGTAATCCACGCGACCTTTCGGCAACTTTATAACGGCCGATTTTCACCAAATTTCGTCACGAAGCGTATTTCGGTGTCTCGTCGGGGAGTACGGAAAGACATTTTCAAAAACTTTCACTTTAGGGGTCATTTGCCCCCAATATCTGAAATTGAAAGTCGGTCAAACAGGCACCTCACTCAGAGCAGGCTACAGGTCACGGGATGCACTGTAGAGAGATAGCGTTCACTCCACGTTGTAGTCCAAAGGGCCAGGGAGTTTTTCTCTATGCGGTACGTTTGCGGAGCTACGGTGCGTCAAAGTTGCCCAATTTTCGGATTTTGGCCCATTTCCCCATACAAATTTAACCCCTAAAACGTACCTTCCGGTGACCAGCCTACAGGCCAGGGGTTACATCGCAGAATTATTACGATTTTTCCGTGTAGTAGTCGAAAGTCCAAAGGGTCCCTTCCGGCAACGCAGTTTTCCTGCGACTTCTGGTAGGAAAACTGGGGACCCCCAAACTTGCCCAAAGTTTCGCCTCTGGCAATGACTATACCGCTATACAATACAGAATTCTACTACACGGCGCATCATATCTGGACCAAAGATGTCTGAAAACGCGCAATTCTGAGGACGGACGTACTTTCCCACCAAATATCTTCGTCCCTACCCCCAAAATCATTCCAAAACCCCATTTTGGGGAAACTTTTAGTGCAAACCCTATTAGAGAGAGCTCTCCGTAAGTCGCACGTTAATGGAGCTACGTAGCTGAAACGTTATATAGATATGAGCAAGTACTTTAGGGTGTGTCAAAATTTTTCCGATAGGGGGCATCTGAGGGGCGCAGGGCCCCTAATGTAAATTTGGGACACCCCCTATTATTTTGGAAACTACTAGAGCTAGAAAGTTGAATTTAAAAATACCATTAGATATGGTAAAGTACCCGTTTTGGGTACAAAAAATTATTATATTATACGAGACAACATGAGGGCGTCCGCCATATTGACTTTCCAGAAATGTCTATATCTCCGGGACAGACCACGGCTAACAACTGCAAGACGGCTTTCACCCTACATGTCGTCAAGCGACGACTACAACTTCTAGTTGAAAATAACTTACATTAAACATTAGGCCTATTATATGTAAGCGCTCTTGATTCTCGAATAGACGATATTTTACATTAAATGAGAGTCAGTCACAAAATAAGTAAGTAACTAAGTAGTCACCTTCTTTCTGTGTAGTTGAGACTGACGCCGTTATGTGACTCAAACCAGTCGTGTACGCCGCTGTTATAAAACAAATATATAACAGTAGACATATTTCTTAGCTTCAAGAAACCTTAGCGGCTCTTGACTTGACAATATTCTTACTGTCCTTAAGTGACTAACAAATTATATTCCGCGTTTATGAATTACCCGCAGGTGCGCTGCTACGTTAAACTGTAACGTGAGGCAAATATTTCGATATTGATTGTTGTGGAAAGTCTCTGCCGGTGAATGTTAAATACGTATATACGACCATGTGGTGCTACTGCAGTATAGAGTGCTGTCACGTGACCAGTGTAACAGTATGAGTCCATGCACAGCCATCGACCGTCTACTACGAAAGTTTCACGTGCGTGTTTGTAGCTTAACCGTTTTCCCCCGCAATTAATCGAGCGCCCTCTAGCGTAGCTAAGAGCACTCGACTTACGTTACGTCAATCTTTATTTTTTAATTTTTAGATCGCATATATCCAAGATCATCGAGCCGATCTTCACCAAATCTTCCAGCAAGATGGCAAATGGGCTGCAATAGAAAAGTCAAGCTTTTGGTTTCTGAACTCTTTCGGGGGAGGGAGGTTCAAAAATATCACTTTTCAGCGGTCCCAGCTGGACCCAGCTTCACAAAATCAAGCATAGCGGCACAAACGGTTCACTTATCGAAAAAAGAAAGCTGTCTGATTTTGGCCGGATAATATTTCTCTACAAAACACTGAAAACCGCGCGAAAATTTGTCAAGGGACAGCGGAGCAGATCATTTGGTGCATTTGTTCCAGTTTCCGACTCCCGGGCGCTGCTTAACGGAGAAGGCTGAGTTCATTTCTTTCGCTAGATGGCGCTACTTTTTAATATATCTTTGATGAAAATATTAACAGCTGTGGTCTAGACAAAAGGCAGGTAAATACGTGTGCTAAATTTCGAACGTAAATACGGAGGCGCTCGACTCACAACATTGCCAAAATACGGCAATGTTAATCGTCTAGTTTTGCATTGGTAACAACGCCACGTCGTATATATTATTATTATTATTATTATTATTATACGACGTGGCGTTGTTACCATTGCAAAACTAGACGATTAATATTGCCGTATTCTGGCAATGTTGTGAGTCGAGCGTTTCCGTATTTACGTTCGAAATTTAGCACACGTATTTACCTGCCTTTTGTCTAGACCACAGCTGTTAAGATTGTTAATAATGATAATGATGATGATAATAATAATAATAATAATAATAATACACGTGTTTATGGTGCTATCATCATGGCAGAGCCATTGTGAGAGTTCATCTGGTTCATTTGATGAACGTAGAACGCGCCAAGCGGCCGCCGACGCCAGTCTGAGCTAAACGACTTAGGCTGTGAGTCCGCCTGTAGGCTGCCAGAGTCTACACCCACCATCACCATTTATTATTATTACTCAGCCCGGAAGCTGATACCCATTTTACCGTCCCGCGGAGTGTAGAAGGCTGAGTCTACCTGGGTGGCTGGTTACATACCGAGATGGTTTACCCGTCCACAGACGGTCACCCATCTTGGTACTAACCGGGTTTGACGTAGCGCAACTACGGTGATCGAGGCCAATGCGTTACCGCTAAGCCATACCGCCAACCCGTAACATCGTAATGTCATGTATCAAACAGAGAGCGTATAAAAATAAATGAACAAAGCCTGACGTAAAGCTTTGATGTCTTTGGCGAAGATTGTTGACGGTACGAATTCGGACGGGTCGAGCCGCGTCCAGCTCGTCGGCAGTTCGTACGGATAGACATCTGTCATGATCGGCACTACAATGCAGTTATACAATGTGTTTCAAAACCGGATTACATTGTAACCTCCGCCAACTTTGTTGGAGGAGGTTATGTTTTGGTGCTGTTTGCCTGTCTGTCTGTCTGTGTGTCTGTATTTGTCAGCAGGATTACTGCAAAAGTAATCAGCCTATTTCGTTGGAACTAGCAGCTTTGGCCTCGTCTTTAATTGATGAGGTTTAACCCTTTATAGTGCAAAGGCAATTGTAGTGCCACATCGAATAATATGAAGTTCGTTCACTGGTAGTTGATGGTGGCCTGTTACATTTGGTACAGCAAGGAGGGGACTGGGCGGGGCCTCAGCCCGCCCAAGCCCCTCCTCGCTGTACCAAATCCTACCCATCAACGGCCAGTGTACCAATCACCGTATTTCTGCCGGCCACTGTACTAATGTTGTATTTTGTTGTTCTTTTTTAACCTTTTCCCCCTTTTTACACTCTTTATTTTATTCTTACTGTTCATGGGCTTTGCCTGCTATTGAAATAAAGTGAAGTGTATAATGGTCCGTTGTTCTGCGGTTTAATGTGCCCATTAAAGAGTTAATATGGTACTACAAAATGTGCCTCAGTTCAAACCGTTACTGGTTATTGCAATTATCATTTCTGTTCTTTGAACTGCTCTGCGCGGTGGTCATTTGCATATTCATACCAGCTGCATGAATTTATTTTAATACTTCGTAAAAAAAGTTCAAGTAAACGTATATTAATGACATGCATTACCGTATCCTCCGTTGACGGCGGGAAGCGAAGATAGGCCTGCAGGATAGACGGAGATGAACTGATCTCCATGTACGAGCGTCTGAGCTGTAGGCAGAAATACAACAAGAGCACCTGCAAGTTGTCGCTGCGCTGAAATACCCCGCACCTCGTATGACAGACAGTGTTGACTTATCAGGTTTTGCAAAGCGATTTTATTACTACACCGTGTTTCAGAAAGAAACTGTTTAATTTTCTTACATAACACTTAACCATTTTAAACGAAAATTGCAGAAAATATAGCTGATAGAATGCTGAATCAATTTGTCTTTTCGTTAAATATTCTTTGTTAGCAGCAATGTAAATAGCAAGTGCCGTTACAACAATGGGATTTACCACTGAAGATGAACGGTTGTGAGTGAGTAAAAAGTGTAGCGAAACGATGAAACGATTGCTTTAGATGTCTTTTGTCAGAAAATGAAGACTTCATAGGCTAAAGTAACTGGTAAATAAAATCAGTGCGAATTTTTTAACTTTGTTGATCTTTGCAGTTGGGTGTGCACTGCAGTGTGTGGTCGACCACAACCTGGACGTGATTCAATGGTGCAAATGCTGTCATTTTCGCTGTTAAAAGTTTAGTCCACTAAAACTCTTTCCTTTGTCAGGAAACATCTTAAGAAAGCGGTTTGCTTCATATTTTTATTGCGCGTCAGAACATTGACGCACGATATTGATATAGCAATTCTGTCTGTCCGTCCGTCTGTCCGTAACGTTCCGGTAACAGATGAAAACGGCTTAACATATTATCATAGTTTATTAACCATACGGTACCCAATCACTCTAGTTTTATGGCCATAGTTACTATAGAAGGCGAATAGGAAACCGCACCCAAGCTTTTGAATGGCACCAGTTTCAATGACCTTGAGTGATCTCTAAGCCAGATGTCAAGGTCATGGTATTATTCAACGTCAAATAACTCGCAATATGGTACAAGATAGAGCTATAGTTACAATGGCGGACTAATAGAAAGTCATACATGGTCTATCGAACCGCGCCATTTTTAATGAAGCTCAAACCCAGATTTCAAGGTCAGGCCATTCTTTGACGCTGAATATCTCCAAAATGGCTACAGATACGGCCACTATGGAAGAAGAATAGGAAACCGTACCCAAGCTTTCGTATGGTACCACTTTCAATGACCTTGAGTGACCTCTAACCCACGTTTCAAGGTCACGATAATATTTAACGTCAAATAACTCGACTTACAGTAAGTCGTGTATGATCTGTCCAATGTTTCCGTTTCCAGTGACCTTGAGTGACCCTTAACCTAGATTTCAAGGTCATGGTGTAATATTTAGGCCTATGACTGCCCTCAACGCATTGTGTTCGCGATTTCTTTGCGATAGCTAAGTTCTTGTTTATTTATTTACGAGCATTTAATTAAATATTGATCTTCAATGGTAAATCCCGTTGCTATAACAGCACTTTTACTAACGTCCTTTTTACACTGCTGCTAACAAAGAATATTTAAAGAGAAGACAAACTATTTTCAGACATTAGATTCATCATTCCCTCAGCTATATTTTCTGAAATTTTTCTTAAAATCGTTTGATATTTCTAAGTGTGATGCATTATAAGACAAAAACTTAGCTATCGCAAACAGATCGCGCGTCATTCAAGGTCATTAAAAGTGGTACCATTTGAAAGCTTGCTTACGGTTTTCTATTCGCCTTCCATAGTAACTATGGCCGTATCTTTAGCCATTTCGGAGATATTCAGCGTCGAAGAATGGCCTTACCTTGAAATCTGGCTTTGGGGTCGTTCAAGATCATTTAAAATGGCGCGGTTCGATAGACCATGACTTTCTATTGGTCCGCCATTGTAACTATAGCTGTATCTTGTACCATTTTCGAGTTATTTGACGTTGAATAATATCGTGACCTTTAAATCTGGCTTAGAGGTCACTCGAGGTCATCGAAAGTGGTGCCATTCAAAAGCTTGGGTGCGGTTTCCTATTCGCCTTCTATGACAGTATCTGTAGCCGTTTGTGAGATATTCTCCTGCAAAGAATGGCGTGAGTGTGACCTTGAAAACAAAGTTAGGGTTCGTTCAAGGTCACTGGAAATGGCACCATTTGATAGATCGCATACGAGTTCCTATTAGCTCTCCATAGTAACTATGGCGCTATCTTGTATCGTTTGCCAGATATAGTGACTTATAGGTCGAAAATCGCAACATTTTTATACCCCACCTGTATTTAGCCCCCCCCCGTACGGGATGACCCCGTCGGAATTCGGCAAAGGTGTTTGATGCTGGTAAAACTAGAATGATTGGGCGACCGTACGGTGAAAAATTTGTGACAATATGTTAAGTCGTTTTCATACAATACCGCAACATCACGGACAGACAGACAGATTTGCTATATCAATATCGCGCGTCAGTGTACTGACGCGCGATAAAAATCAAAGAGGTTGTTTTTTTAAATACGGTGTATATACGACACTGATTGCTAATGAACTTTTAATACGAGGAAATGTATGCCCATTCTCTTATACGGCCTAGAATCGTGTCAACTAAGTAACGGCGACCTGCATTCTCTGGATTTTACGTATAACCGGATGTGCATAAAATTATTCAAAAGTTCAAATATTCAGTTAATTAAGGAATGTCAGGGATATTTTCGTTGTCTACTGCCTAGTTTAAATGTCAAAGAAAGACGTCAGAAATTTATTAGTAAATACGAAAATTCGGTCAATACATTTTGTGAATATTGTAACGCTCTGTGAATGTACATAGTGTGTGATTAGTGTGTTTTTATACTGCTTGTTTGTATGTTTGTATTTTCTTTTTGTGTGCTACCATTTTGGTGAATAAAGATGTATATATATATCACGATGATAATGATGATTATGATGAGTCAGCATCAGTGATTGATGTAAGCTAGGCGTACTTGACAGGTGAGTCGTGCAAGGAATGAATGAATGAATGAATGTATGAATGAATGTGTTACCTGAATACTGCTGCAGCAGGTTTGGGTCAACGAGTGTGGGCTGCTGCTGATGAAGAGGGAATGTCGTGACGGCGACCGGTGCCGGCATGACGCTCGGCGCACTGACTGGCATCACGTTGGCGCCGTTCACTGCGACACCGCCACCTTTACACACACCGTCGCCTGTCAATTGTTCCGTCATCCGTCAAACGCACGTTAGTTCTCACAGGTGCGACATTGCTTAGTCAACAGCGATTCCTATGCAAGCTACTCTATGCGATGCAGTACTGACTCACCTCCTCATTCACTGTCAGCTCATTTCTGTCATCATCACCACTCTCATCATCCATCACTCCTTCAATCTTTCACATCGGGCTCAAAAACCTACCTTTTCAACAAATCCTTCCCACCTTAATACTTCTTCTACCGTGCACTGCCTTCACGATCACAGTACCTCGATTTATTTTTCGTTTTTTTTCTTTAATTTATTATGTTTGTCCCGTGCGGTGGACTAAGCTGGCTACACGTCAGCTTTTTACTGCAAGTTAAATACACAATATCGTGTCGTATATGCTAAAAGCATCGCTGCCTTCAATATTGTTCTGTGCTGCCTTTTACTCAGCTTTATGACTTTAATAATAATAGTAATGACCAGGCCCGTAGCCAGGATTTAGTGAGTAGGGGGGCCAATATCTGTAGTGGGGGGGGCCCTTAGGAGTAGGCCCCTCCCCTCCCTTAGAAGTAGGTCCC
>Ga0209149_1000992_pt1 | contig 13411 bp, 10 predicted proteins | sample WorMetTyACAVOLI2_FD_187423 | JGI IMG/M metagenome (GOLD analysis project Ga0209149, IMG submission 187423) | Marine gutless worms symbiont microbial communities from Max Planck institute for Marine Microbiology, Germany - Olavius algarvensis... ... | reverse complement strand
CATGGTCCAGCAGCCTCCACTCCCTCAGCAGACGTTCTTTCAACTTTCAACGTTCTTTCAACTCACATCATGGATCCACGAGCGGTAGACCCTCTCTTGAAGCATATACCCCAGATGCTGTAGTCTACCGGATTCAAATCTAGCGAATTAGGTGGCCACATCTCAGGAGGGATAAACTCTGGCGTCTCTCTCTGCGGCATGGTGACAGTGCACGTGTCACGTGCACGATGTGCTGGTGCCCCATCTTGCTAAAAAGTAGTAATCCGCGAAAACAGAGCAGATATCCAGCAGAAGCATATTCAGCAGAACTGTATTCCGGTAACAGTCACCGTTGACCTTAACCCCTGGTTCCAAGAAGTGCAGCTGCGTAGCACCAAGAATGGACACTGTCACTGAAACCATCAGCGATTGCGCAGTGGCGTGGTCGTTTGAATGCATGTGTTCGCGTGAATGGTGGACATATTGAACATACATTTTGAGCCTCTGACTTTCTGCTGTGTTTTGTTTGTTTCACCGATACTAGTTTCTGTAAATGTGATCGATATAAACATGTACAAAGTGCTAATATTGGTGTGAAATGTGTTACTTTTGTGTCTGAGACTTTCACACGGTATGGTAGCAACATAACGAATGTGTGGTGATAAATTTTTACTCCAATGACTTTGGCATTCTCTTGCGAAGTTGTGCACGAAAAATTATGAAAATCCGTCAATATTTGTAAAAGTTACAGCAAAAAAATCAGTGGCACCTTTTTCTCCTGGACACGGTGTATAATCCTAACTGTGAAAAAAATTTCCTAACATCCAAATTCACCTGTGGTTTGTAGAATTTGAGTGTGTGACCTCTCAAACTTGTGCTTGATAACTTGAATAAATCATTTAGCGCAATGTTATCAAAAACCTTGAACATCTTAAAAATCTCTATCAAATCACCTCGCAATCTTCTTGTCTCAAGAGTAGTTAAACCAAACTTTTGTAATCGATCAGTGTATGACAAACTTTTATCACTCGTCATCAGTCTTGTGGCTCTCCGCTGCACCTTCTCAAGCAGGTCAATATCCTTTTTTTAAAAATATGGTCGCCATGCCTGTACACAATATTCTAATTTCGATCTAACCAATGCCTGATACAACCTTAACATTATATTAGGGCCTACTATGCTTGTTACTATGCATGGATATACATGAAATATATGCCAAAAGTAGGTCTTGACGCAGTCTCAGGGTGATTTCATTTTGGAGATGATCCGGATTGACCTTCACTGTCATATGGAAGTCACAGTCGCCCATGCAAGGCCATTTCAAGCAAGCAATCACCATAATGACAATCGCACTAGTGTTACAATGTTTCGGCATAAAATGCGACTGTAGCTCAGAAACGGTAAAATATATGGCCAAAGTTACTACAGAACACAAATATAAGTCGTATGAGTTTTGTCTAATGGCACCATCCTCAATGACCTTGGAGCATGTTTCAAGGTCAAACCAGGAGACGATGACGTCCCCCCGCCGTGAAATTTATGTTTGCGGCAGCGGCCACCAGCAACGGTATCCTATATGTTTCGTCCCGTGAAAAACTTTCCGTCGTGAGATTTTGGCCTTGGCGGAGGTTTGCGCTCTCTGAGTGCTCTCCAGTTATTATCACGAAGTGAATATCATACCGACATTTCCATTTTATATCGTTTTTTGTCGCGCGATGCTATACATAGCGCGGTCTTGCCATCGTGCGGTGTCTATCCGTCTGTCTATCTCTCACGTTGGTGTATTGTATCGAAACGAGTAAACATATTGTCAAACGTTGTTCACCACCACCTGGTAGACCCACCATTCTAGTTTTTTTTTCCGTACCAAACGATGGCAATATTCTGACGGGGACCCCTAGGGGGGCCGTCGAATGCAGATGGGGCAAAAATTGATGCTCGGCATCAGTAATTTCTGATAATATTAAATTTAGCGGTACGCCGTTATTCAAAGTTTAATATCTCGGAAACGATACAAGATAGAGCTGCGGTTACAATAGCATGATAGGAAGTCGTATATGATAATTATATCGACTGGTGCCACTTTCAGTAATATGACTTGAATGACCTCTAGCACCGAATTAAATTGCATAGACTGATGACGAATAATATCTCGGAAATGATATATAACAGACATCACAAAATATGTCTTCTGGAATTAACGATCATGTTATTGTTGATAATAAGGAGGACTTGCTGCTGAACGTTCAGAGTCACAGTAATGTAAATGTAACGTAACGGCTGATCAAACGCAGTCACTAGATTTCCTGCAGTTTGCCAGTTTAATGGTTTCACAGTCCAGCCTCGCTACCGATAACTGGAGACGACTTCGGTCAGAGCTGCTCAGGGCCACAGTCGACTCATACAGGCTGAAACTGGATGAAACTGGATAGAACTGCAGTGTAGGGTGCGTGAACAAAACAGAACACTCGTGCATCAAGCGCGAAGATACACAGTCTCCTGCACCTACTTAGAGGACTGTAGTGTCGACGCGAACATCTATTATTACACCAGAGAGCCATCAAATGCAAACAAACGTACACACAAGAATCACAAACCACAAGTACAGATTGTAAGTAACAGATCGCTGGTTAGTTACTATAGTCATACACCGGTCAACGGCCATTTCTCCTCGTGCATGGCACGTTTAGGAATTGTCTTCTCTACGTCGCTATCCTCCTTTCTAACAAAGATAACTCAGTTGCCTTTAGACTGTTTTTACCGACGAATGATCGTTAGGCGGAGGAAAAGCTGCAACGCAGAAATTGACAACTCTGCCATTCAATCATTAGCTAAAGTAACACATCGGACTTTCACTGTCTTTACTTGACAGTTCTCAGTATAATCGCTGTATCTCATATATAATCGCTAAGTTTAACATTATCATAAATAAGTGGAGCCAGGCGTCAAATCTCACCTATAGCGCTCAGTGGCAGGGTGCTGCCACCTGGCGAATTTGTTGTAATAGACATCTTTATTCACCACGCAAGGGTAGTAATTTAAAACAAACTGAATAAGCAAAAAAGCAAGTGCGATATGTAACGTGCGATAATGTGCAATATAACAAACCTAACACTAACTGAACGTACAGGACGATATATACATAAAATTACTGAATTACTGAACTTAAAGCTCAAATTTTCGGACACGCTTAGCCCATAATGTGCTGGGTAAAGCACCGAAGTATTCCTGACAACAACTGACAGTTTCGATATTACTAGTCCTAAATAATTTCATGAAATATTTGTTTATTACGAAATCAATGGAGTGCAGATGTGACTTATTTAAAGGACACGCTGTATCGTTGTCGATCTATTCTGAAAGTTTCATAACAAAAAAGTTTCATAACAAAAAGTTTCATAACAATATCTGTAACCATTTTCCCTTCATCTTGCCATGTTACACAGTTACACTTACAAACATGGTCACAAATCTACAAACATAAGCCACCAAAAACAACACCTCGAGGCGAGGTAATCATCGACTGCTTTTTGGATAAAACAAGTCGTTATAGCACCAGCCACAGGTTTTGTGTCAGTACAAGCAGAAAGCTGAGCTTCTTGCTTCCACAGTCTTCGTTTTAGGCGAACGGCGTTACGTTCGCCTTTGGCAGCCGTCCGTCCGTCCGTCGTCTGTAGTGTAACGTCGTTGCACCATAGCCTATGCAGAGACTGTAACTTTTCGAAATATTTTTGCACCATCTAACAGCCTTGGGATCGGACAATTTGTATTAAAATTTGGGGGAAAACGGAGGGGTTCTGGGGGATCATACAACTTAAATAGAAGAGGGTATGAAAAATTAGCGTTTCTCGACCAATATCTCGCTTTATTTCGAAAACGGTACAAGATACGGCCATAGTTATAATGGAAGACGAATAGGAACTCGTACGCAATCTATCGAATGGTGCCATTTCTAATGACCTTTGATGACCTCTAACCTAGAATCCTAGATTTCAAAGTTACGATGTTATTCGACGTCAAATAACTCGAAAATGGTGAAAGATAGTGCTATAGTTACAATGGCAGACCAATAGTTAGTAGTATCGATCGGCACCATTTTCAATGACTTTCAACGACCCCCTAACCCACATTTCAAGATTACGCCAACATTCGATGGACGCTTTTGCTACTAACGGTACAAAATAGACACATATTTCAGCGTACAATGGAAAGAACTTACACACGCCATACTCATCGGTGCAATTTCGAATGACCTTGAACGACTTGAATTACGTGCAAATGTTTAGTTCATGAGCAAGCGCCGCCGGTGCTGCCTACGCCCGTAAGTCAAGTGCGGTATTTGTCAAAGTACTATTATTATTACAATGAAATCGTTACACGTAGTATGACGATAAAAATGTTACAAGCACTATGAGGTCAGTTGAGGCGTGTTCGGTAAGCAAGCTGCTTGAAAGCGGCTTGCAATCACATAGTTCCATAGACAACTGCTTGGAAAGCTGCTTGTGTAATGTTGCGAGCTTTCATTTGAGTATCTTTACAGCATTCTAGGCCTTCTTTCTTTCTTTCTTATTTGGGTAACACACGCTCCCTTCGCATGTCAGCGCTGAGGCCTGCCTCACAGGCTGGCCCAATGCGCAACCCAAGGAAAGGGACTAGTGTAGTGTTGCGCGACACCATCAGGCTAACCTGATGGTGTGTGTAGTGTGTAGATGTTGCGCGACCTCTGTGTAGGGCTAAGGGAGGGATCGGGAGTGGAGAAACCTTGTGCCATGATATTTATCCTGCTCGGCCTATAACCACTGTTTCTCTGGCGACTAATACCTATTGCATGATGGACGACCATGCATGGACGACCATAGCTCATGCGCACCTCGCACCGTGGGCCCCAGAGTCCAATTTAGCGGTGCGTTTGAACAGAGCCATTGATGACCGGCCAGGCATACAGCAGGAGGCCATCTGTTATCAGTGGTTCAAGCAGCGACTAATACTGAGCGTCTCTAAACCCAGTATTAGCCAACGATCACAGATTAAAGAGGACACCGTCGAACCCTCTGTACCTGCCCGAGAATTTAATCTCAAAGCATACGCCGCTATAACCTGACACAATGATCCGGCTAGCCTGGGCCTCGAACCCAGACTCGCCGATCACCGCAGCCAGGCAGCGCGTACCGCGACGCTACCGACTGCGCCACCGAGGCAGGCAGCATTCTAGGCCTTTCAATAAAAATTTTTGTTTGCACGCGTTATTTGTAAAACTGCTACAGATGTTATTTACAAGAAACTTCTCAGCAAATGAAATAGTAAACAAGTAAACAAAAGTTTTATAACGCGCGAAATCAAAAAAAAATAACGATGCGCCGAAAAAGTTGAATTTGCCGATGAGATTAAGCGAACGTTACGGGGAAATCGAGTATAGGGGTGGTAAAGTTATGCAACGATGGCGCGGTTCAAGCGGTAACGTTCGCCTATCTCATCTACTGATGAGTTTCTTGTTTTGTACCCTGTCAGTTAGTTACAATTAGTCTATTGTGAAAACAAGTAATATAGGCCTACTATTAAAATCTCAATTTAACGGCGATATGTACACGTACAACTGAGCCGAGAGAAAACAGTCTCGACACAGACGCAGAGTGACATGAACACGTGAATGAATTCACAGTAGGCCCTAAGTCATGCTTGTTCAGATATGCGCGATGCAGCTGTGACTGATGGCTGATTCCTCATCAGCCACTTCAACGGCTGATTCCTCCTCATCAGCAACATAAAGCTGTGATGCGTGACCGACTGACGTCTCGGTATCATCGTTGCCGCCTGTGTTCTCAGTGCGGCCACCCACGTCGTCGTCGCCGTCATGCTCAGTCGCTGGTGCCGGCGTCCACTCGGTTGATCGAACCGCTAGACGATACAGGTAGTCGTACTGTTCCTGTAGTGACACCGTCGTATAAATACACGCCGGAACTGTTCGTGTCACGATACGGGTCACCAGTGGCGGATCAGCATTTTTCAACGGGGGGGGCGAATGCCAAAGACACAAAGATCGAGGCGCTGCTGTAAGTGCCGAGGGGGTGGGATGATGTGTGGGGAGGGGGTTTCCCCTTACCCGTCGAGGACAGCGCTGTGTCTCTCCAGAATATTATCTATTTTTTACCTTGAAATGGCATATACTGGAGTATTCTGACGCGTTATTATAAACTATTGCACGGTCTAAAACATGTCTTGTAGACGTACGTTACATTTACAAGAAATACGCCGTGCCGTACATCTCAAGCGAGGCAAATGTCACTGCTGAGTCGGTGCATATAATACAGATGAAAACCTAACCCTAGGAAAGACAACGAGGGTGTCATGGTCCCCGCCCTTTGATCCACCAGTGTGGGTCACTCACGGGTCAGTCGCACTTTCTGTCCCGTCCACTATCACAGGAAGTAAATAACTTTGCAGAAAAAGAAATTTTTGTGTATACGGCTACTATAGACCAGCACTTGTCGTGAATTATCGACCTATTTCACTTACAAGTGTTCTAAGTAAGATATTAGAACGCATCCTAGTAGCAGAAATCATTGACCATCTTCATGCAAATGGTATCTCCTGAGCAGCACGGTTTCCTTAAACGGTGTTCTACATGAACAAATCTCCTTGACTCATAAAATGATTGGACTCTCAATATTGAGTTGGGTTTTCAGACTGCAGTCGTGTACTTTGATTTTGCCAAAGTTTTTGATACTGCCTCCCATAAAAGACTGTTTGTTAAACTGCATGCCTGTGGTATACGTGGAACATTTTTGTCATGGCTCTTAAACTTCATCTCAGACCGTACACATCAGACTAAGATTAATTCCTCATTATCTGAGCCCAAAAATCTTCTCTCCGGCGTCATTCAAGGTAGCAGCATTGGGCCCATTATGTTTGTTATGTTCATCAATGACTTGGTTGATGCATTAAAACAGTTTGGTGTCTGTGTCAAGTTATTTGCTGATGACGTAAAAGTCTATATTCGTGTTTTAAATAACTGTGATGTGCAGCAGGTGCAACGTGCACTCGATGCGTGTGGCAGTTGAATATCTCTGTCAGTAAGTGCTCGGTCGTAAATATTGGCAAACGTATTGTTCCGCTTTCTAGCTTACATATCCGAAATAATGTTCTAAACGTCACTAAGATTGGCATTGACTTGGGTATAACTGTTACTGATGATTTAAAACCTAGAGCACATATTAACTCAGCAGTAACCAAGGCTCACCAGCGTGCAAATGCCATATTGCTCTGTTTTTATCTAGAAATATTGACATGCTAAAGCGTGCTTTTATTGTATATGTTCGTCCACTTTAGAATATAATAGTGTTTTGTGGTCGCCGTATTATAAGCAGGATATTGAAGCAATTGAGCGTGTTCAACGTGGATTCTCAAAACGTTTGCCTGGTCTAAAAGAGTTGACTTATGAAGAACGCTTAAAATTTCTTGGGTGGCCTACCCTCGAATTACGTCGCCTGCATACTGACTTAATATGGTCTTACAAAATTATGTTTGGGCTAGTTCATTTAAACTCTGATCATTTCTTCGAACTTAGTCCAAATCAAACTAGAGGCCATGGCTTCAAGCTATATAAACAGTTTAGCTCTAGTATTGTGCGTTCATCTTTCTTTGCTCAGTGCGTTGTTAACGTGTGGAACAGTTTACCAACTTCTGTTGATTTTAGTACACTCAGTGCATTTAAGCGATCGTTTCAACGTGTAAATTTGAATGAGTTTTTAACTGTCTACAAATTTTCTGATGTGTATGATTGTGTGTAATGGATTTTTCTTCTTAGTTTTTAGTCTGCTTATAGTATATATTTTATTTTATTGTTTTTCATAGTATCTAGGTCAGATATAAGTGCTAGAAACAGCCTATCTGTACCGCAGTATTCAGCTGTACCGTCTTGTTATACTGATGTTATTTTTCTCTTTGATATGCTGTTTACTGAAATAAATGCTGCTGGTATGGGAGCCATGAATGCAAAGGTCCTTTGTTCTGCTAAATTACCATGTTGCGCCGCGACGCAACCTGCCCGTTGACCACCGGCTTTCCACGCGTATAGGAGGTGATGCGTATCATATTCACGAACGTAACTCACTAACAACTTTAGTGTATACCATTTAAAGGCTTATTTAATTTATTTACTTACTTACATTCGTCGGACTTATGTAAAATTTCTATAGGCATATAGACACCTCATAGACACCTTCATCACATTACTCAACATTCTCATGTCAGTGGAAGTGCCCTGCCATACAAAGATTGACCTGACTATTGAGTTGTTTTATTTAAAAGTGGAACTGCCACAAGCTGTCCAAGTGTCACTTCGGTCACTGTCCACGTAAACTTTCTTATGCTAAAGTTACTTGGGAAATATCTATAATACTCAGATGATACTAGTTAAACATTAGCCATATAACGTGCATCCTTTTCTGTAGTGTTATTTCCAAAGCAAACAAGCCTAATCTTGGTGCTTGGAGTTTTACAGCAGCACTTGTACCTGTGACGTGATAGCTGTAGGTCTGGCGGTGATGACGTAGCGACAGCTGAGCAGGACGTCGACCTCGTCGTCGTGTTGCATCTTATCAACTATGTATGACGCCGCCGTGTACAGACCACTGCGACTGGCGCCATCTCTACAGCCAACACCACAGCTCTACTGCAGCGTCGGCTGTAATTACCTCCGACAAAGGAGGAGGTAAATGTTTTCGCCCGTGTTTGTCTGTCTGTCTGTCTGTTAGCAAGACTACCCAAAAACGCGTGCATGGATTCGGATGAAATGTTGCGTGTCGACAGATGTCGGGACATGGAGCCTGGAGGAACTGATTAACTTTTGAGCCCGATCCGCATTATAGTCCGGATGCCGGAACCGGATTGCTTTCTTCGACATCGTATAAGCGCTGCAACGCGGATTTTTATTATGTCGGGGAAAATCCCACGTGTATGTATCGGCCGCCCGTCGCTGAAGCGAGGCGTGGTTTTAAAATGGTTTTATTCACCGCGAGCCGTGGGAACATCTTTGTCGGAGGTATATGCGCTCTACCGAGTGCCCTTCTAGTTAGAGCTGCGAAAAGTACTGCAAAAATTACAAACTGAATATTAACACCTCAAAGAGTTTCTACCTTCGCCAATTCATTCTTGCGCAAAGCCTGTCATTACGCTATTAGTTAGCTTTTGAGATATAACAAACAGACATAACATCTATCACAAAATATTCCCAACAAAATAACAACGAGTACGACGATGATGATAATGGTGATGATGATGATGATAGTTTTTGTTATCGACGTTGATGATGCTCATTTTTTAGCGTTTGTAAAGAACAGTATATAGCATATCTTCATTTACTAGACCCCGCTGCAAAGCGTGGGCGTTACGCAACGATGCTGTCGGTCTGTCTGTTAGTTCGTCTGTCGTCCCTGCCGTTGCTATGCTGATAAAGTCCGCGTGACTCACAGACACTGAACGACGACCGAACTAGGACGGTTACGCGAAGCTTCAGCGACTGGCGTCGACCGATGCTGACGTTGACGTTGCGCAACGAGATGAATGAGTTGGAGTAGACTGTCACAGTCGCTGGGCGTCTCGCTGGCACTCGGCCACGTCGTCAGCTCCATCACCTCCACGCTCACCGGCTGCATCTCAACAAGACACACAGCACGTGATTTTATTCGAATGACCTTGAATGACCTCTTCACATCGTCGTAGAACAGAAATGGTTGGCTAGCCCGCATATGATTTTTATATTAGTGGTTTACTGCTGACGATTTGTTGCATTTATTTTAACCCTTTAGACTCCAAAGGCAATTATAGTGCTGCATCGAATAATACGAAGTTCGTACACTGGCCGTTGATGGGTGAGCTGTTACATTTGGTACAGCAAGGAGGGGCCTCGGCGGGCTGCGACCCCGCCCAGTCCCCTCCTCGCTGTACCAAATGTAACAACCCACCCATCAACGGCCAGCGTACCAATCACTGTATTGCTATATGATGGTGACGGTCCGTTGCTCTGCGGTTTTAATGTGACGATTAAAGGGTTAAATTATTACTAAGCCTCCGACGCGATGGCGCTTTCCATCTGTTCGTTTGTTCGTCTGTCTGTCGCCTGAAACGCGTACTTGTCGAGCAATGGCCACCAGCGTGACTGGCCCGACAGCGCAATAGTGCTGGCGGACGTGAGCGGCCGGAGCGCTCACTGATACAGATATAGGTTCTTGTTTATTAAGTTGCTTAGTTTTTCATGGTGCTGTGATATTGTCAAATGACCTTGAATGTGTCCATCTGAGAGCGACGTGCAGCATCTACGACGACAGAACCTGACAGCGTTCGCGCGCTTTCCTGTTCATTGGTAACAGTAACCATTTGCACAAGTTGCGTCTTTTTCGAGATATTCATCATTCTACAATGTCAAAAGCTGACTCTGAATGACCTTCTAGGGTCAATACAGATCATCCAGTATGAGCGTATCGGCAAGCTTGTATTCCTATTAGTCGTCCGTAATGACCACTTCTTTTTCTTGTCTTCTTGACGATAATGTACAAACTTCAATCGACAGAAGACTCTAGTATAATGGTTGGTGGTACGCATACGCAGTGCAGAGAATAGCCACTTTTCCATTCAACAAGGCGCGTCTGTGTGCGACTTTGCTTCGTTTTTGACATATTGGCATGGATGTGACTGTGACAGACAGACGAACTGGCAGAATCAATCTAGTATGAGTTCCACCGCTTCGCCATTGCATGGAACGGCTACTAAATTTGATAAATGTTGAAATTAAAATAATTAATAAGTAAGCAAGACAACAGCATAGTTTTGGCGAGCCTTGAAAGATTTAACACACGCTAGGAGATTAGTCACAGTGTCAACAATAATGTTGCGCGTCTGTGTGCCTCAGAGAAACTATAGAGTGCGGGATGATAACGTGGCAGAAACGTTACTCACGGAGTCCGAGCGGTCGGTAGTAAGCTGCAGCGAATGAATGACAACTGAATTCGTGGAACGTGACCTCAGCAGCGTGACGTCAGTGCTTCCGTACGACGTACTCTCGTTGACCGTGCTCGTCCAAAATTTTACCGTCGTCTTGCCACACACAAACACTTGCTACCGCGTATTCCTCTTACGCAAAATGTCTTGGTGCATATATTGTAGATGAACATCTTAGGTGGGATAAACAAACTGCCTTTAAAGTATCTTAAAACGTAGGAATCGTAAGTAAACTAAAACTCACTGTCGTCCGTCGCACAGCGTTGTTGTTGCTCTACATGGTGTGTCAAAAGTTTTTGACCAACTTTGGCACGATATGGCTTTCTTAATTTTTGGAGCACAGACATATGGAAAACCTGTACGTGAAGCAAATTTATCTGATAATTCGAAAATTATAACCTAATTCGTGCCACTCAATTGTTTTTGTAAGAAATAAGCAAACAAATATGTATGTAAAATGACGTAATAATAGTCTAAAGTAGCCTAGGTTTTGCAGTCACCTGAAGGAATGTTTTTCAGGCATGTCACAAGGCAACCTCAGTTCAAATGTTGTTCAATATGCCCTCCTTTGGCCCGAATCACTAACGAAAACGCAATTCAGTCCAGCCACTGGTCGATTGCTTTGTCTATCAATTCTTGGTTGATCTGTTCCCAACAGCTCGTCAACACGACGACGAAACGTCTTCAGGTTTAAATCCTTCTTAACAATGCGTCAAACAGGCATCCGGACTCTGATCTGGATCAGGCTCAAAAGTTAATCAGTTCGTCCATGTCCCGACATCTGTCGACACGCAACATCTCATCAAATCCATGCCCGCGTTTTTGAGTAATCTTGCCAACAGACAGACAGACAGACAGACAAACAAACCATGTACCCCTCCTTTGTCGGAGGTACTAAAAACTTAACTAATTGTAAAATTCCAGATCTAGTTAAAAACATAATTATTTAACTACTGTATGACATCTTGTGAGTACTGTAATACTGAGGTATGGTTTACCTCGTCGTTGCCGACGGCATCCAACAGGACGATTGTGTGACAGCGATTTTCGACGACCATCCGCCAGAAGTGTTCGACCGTCTCTGCGAGTGGCAGCTGCGTCAGTATGTAAGACAGAGGTGTGTGGAAACCCTGTTGCAAACATGCGCCAACCTCTATATCATAATTATACGCGTTGGCGCAAAAAGTAGTTTTGTTGCAGGCATTCGTTTTATTACCTAGTTTATTTCAATTTGCGGAGAGCAGTAGGCCTAGTACAAATTAACGAATCATTAATTTTTATTACCGGCAACTCTGTAGATTCACCTCGTATAATACGCGTAAAAATGTTTTTTTACTTGTCATAACTTGGTGTGGGCCTTCAGCCAAAATTATTTTGTTTGCATATCTCTCATGAAAAGTGAAAATGTGATATGCATGCACCCTCAATTATTGGTTACAGTAGCTTGTAACAAGGGACCTTGGCGTTTAGTTTAGATATACATCTCTCAGTGTCAAACTCGGGTATACCTCTCGTAGGCCAAGCGTAAGGTCGTATAAGTAATGGATGGCTTAAATCTTATGGGAAACAAGCTTGCATCATCATCGTCAATCGTCATCACCATCCATTTTATTACATGTAAGCATGGTAAAACGATAAGAAGAACGCACCGATACTATAGCAGCGTTGATGTAGATGGAAGGATAAGACAAATGTACGCGAACATTGTCGCCTACAATAACATCATTCTGTTTCATTATCAGGAAAGTGTTTTTGTATGGACTTGGTAACTAAGATTGACTAGTTTAACAATTTGTCTTTCAATTGTAGCTGTTTCTCCAAGAAACGTTTTCGCGCTGTTCGCGTAGCGATGCTTATTTATTCAAGTTCCCTGAAGTTCGTATTTTGTAAACGAATAAAAGACAAGTACACTGTACAAATCCAGAGGACACCGGCAAACTATGGTGGGAAAGATTTGTGGGAGACATGGGCCAATGTTTATATAGCCGGGGGTGAAAGAGTGAAGGAGTAATGGATGCTGAGAATGTGAGGATGAAAAAGATGACGAAACATGATGATGACGAAACAGAACAAGACTGACGAGGCTGAGACAACGAGTCAGGAAGTTGATCCAATTCAATATTCGTTTATTAAAAAGATGGCAAAACGCACCTCGGACAAAAGGAACAATAAACATGAACGATGAAATGATAAAATAAAAAAAAGTTTTAAAAAATGAAGGAGCGAGACATATAGTTAATACGCTGAGTGTTAATATGAGTCCTTATATGCAGTGTAGTTGACGTAAAGACTAAGTGGTGCATATCTAAATGAGATATGATATTTAACGATAATAATAATAATAATAATACAACATTTGTATAGCGCCATAATGTCCTATGCGGATACAGAGGCGCTTGTGGCGCCAGTTAAGAGTGAGTAAATAGGTGGGTTTTGA
>Ga0209149_1000991_pt1 | contig 13413 bp, 5 predicted proteins | sample WorMetTyACAVOLI2_FD_187423 | JGI IMG/M metagenome (GOLD analysis project Ga0209149, IMG submission 187423) | Marine gutless worms symbiont microbial communities from Max Planck institute for Marine Microbiology, Germany - Olavius algarvensis... ... | reverse complement strand
ATTATTTATTTATTTATTATTTATTATAATAAAAAAATCCGATTTCCTATTCAATTTCGGTTTATTATCAGTATAATTGGCCCAAAAACATATTGAAATAGCCATGATTACCAAATTACAAATTACTGGCAAATTACATTACCACCGGAAATGTGATTTTCAACTGTCTAAAAGAAAATTAGGGTACAGAACTCTACTTCCGCTTACGGCCCCTATAACCGTTGTCATGAAACTTTCAGTACAGTCGGGCAATATGGCTCTGGGATCATGCCATAAAAATTCGCCATGTGGTAGCACCCTGCAGTGGGGTTCAAGTCGAGACTTGCTGTCCTAGGCGCTTGTTAATCCTTTAGAGTGCAGATATTATTGTAGTGCCACATCAAACAATATGAAGTTGCTACACTGGCTGTTACATTTGGTACAGCGAGAAGGGGACTGGGCGGCGCTTCAGACCGCCCAGGCCCCTCTTCGTTGTACCAAATGTAACAGCCCACCCATCAACGGCCAGTGTACCAATCACCGTATTGCTGTATAACGGTCTGTTGCTCTGCGATTTTAATGTGCCAGTATATTTGTTTGCAGCTCTTGATATGACAGAAAATTACGTACATGTATACTACACGCAACATGGATTCTGCGACTGAACTGAATCTGAGGCGAGTGCAGTCACTTTGTGAGAGTGCGAGCAATTAGCAAAATTACTTAAGCCATATTTAGAAAGCTGAATGTTTAAAGTGGCCGTGGAACAGTGTATGTCTATCCTTGTCAGTGTAAGTTGGCGCTGGGTGAGTTGATGGTCATAGCCTGCAGACAGCAACGGAAGTCGTCGTAGTCATCGGATGTGGACAGTTTTTCAGCGATGGTCGACGGTCTTCGACACCGCTGCCGTGTTCGTAACTTGTAGTAGGATTCGTTGCGGCTGCCGGAGGAGCTGGCGGTGCAATGGACGGCGGTTGAAGAAGTCTCTCGTCGACTGGTGCCGCTGGATCGTCGTCGTCGTAGTCGCTGAGCGGCAGCGGCGCACTATCGGTCCGCGAGAACAGTCCGCCGCCACCGCCGGCGCTGCCGGGCTGCGACGTCGTCCCGCGTCTCTCTACACTGGCCGGCCCTGTTCCGGTCGTCCGTCGTGAGCAGCACGACAGCGTTGACGAAGGACAGCCAACCGTTGTGCGACAACTACGTCCGACACCGAACGTCGAACTGTTATCGTTCAAGGATGACTGTCGACGTCGGCCACTCAACAGCATCCACCTCGCGATCGCTTCGTCATCGGACGGCCACGATGGTGGCGGCGGCGGTAGGTCAGTGGGTGAGTCGGTAGAGAAGCCGATCAGCTCAAGCGGGTCGGCGGACTCGTGTGGCGGTACGGCGGCAGGACTGAACGGCGACCGCTTGATGCTGCAGATGGCGACCGGATGTGGCGGCATCGTCTGATGAACTGCGCATGTGCCGTAGCGGATCGACGACGTCGGCCGAGACATGAACACCGGGTCGATGCCGAAGCACGAATGTCTCTTACTGCAACAATTGACAACATGAACCGAAAGGCGTTAAACCTGGAAGCAAGCCGAAATGACGCGGACGCAGCTAATTGATGAAGATGTTTGTATTAAAACAAAAAATTGCAATAGTTCAAATCAATTGGAGAAGACGAATAAACGGTAACCAGACTGTTGGTGATACTGGTGAATGAATGAGTGATTATAATTCAATGAGTTGAGGGTTGTCCTAGAATAAGGCTAGTAATACGAGCTTGTTATCAGTCGCGATAGCAACGGTTGTAGAAATAAGTAGGGGTCCCACATTTTGGGGTTCTCCACTGGCCCAGACCCCAGCAATTTTAGTCCTAAAATTGTTTTTGGCAAGCTGCTGCGCGTACCCAAGTTGTTTAAAAAACGTTTGTAGCACGTGTGCATCTGTGATGACGTGAACAGTGAGTTTCAACTTTCAAGCTAAAAGAACAATGCAAAATGTGTGGATTTGGGGGCTAATGAAGGTAGGGATAAAAATTCGTCGGCGAAAGTGCCATTATTTGGAATCGCCAACCTTGATTTGTCTATTCACTGTACAACTTTTATAGGGCTACGATGATGATTAAGGACAGTTTACTCTTAGCATCCCCATTGTTATGCGTTTTTAGGCGAAAAAAAACTTATATAGTCCATTTTTGGCTAACTTTTGACGGTTTTGGGGAATAAATAGGGGTTTCATATTAAATTTAAGTCTTATAACCACGAGAAGGCACATCCTTGCATGACTTCACGTAGGCATCGCGCGTAAAAATTTATTAACAGGTCTGAACTGAAGGTGAGTCACAGAAAACGGTATTACATTATTTCACCCATTTGCCAAGAAGCCCCCAATTAGTGGATTTGTTGCCAATTTGGTTTAGGGGTCCTCTCACGGACGTAATCAATTGTGTCGAATTTCGTTACTAATGGCTCAGAGGTTTCGATTCAATCGGGAGTCAAAATTCTCCCATAAATTTACTGACTTGGAATGTCGCCGTTAACACAGTGTTGGCGCTACCGTGCAGCCTGTAATCGAGAGTACGGTTAACTACCGTAGATTAAACAGAAAAAACTACACGCAGTCTATTTATAGTTGTATAAGCCAAAGCTCCGTCTACCGCCAGCTTTAAATGTCTAAGCTAGCGCATATCTTTTATGCTTATACGCTTCTGATGATGATGATGATGATGATGATGATGATGATGATGATGCGTCGCTGAATATTCTTCTGATAAAGGTTTTATTCCTAATATACGTTGAAGACAAGAATGGCGGTGATAAAGAAGAACTGTCGGCCGAAGATACAGCAGATAGCGGAAGATGATGCTGACCGGCGGATGATCAGCAGAAGTAGCGTCAGAAGACAAGTTCCAGTAACAAGACCAAGAGCAACTCCACACGCTGACACGACCAGTATTCCTGCCGAACAAGACAGCGGCATCATATTAGTCTGCGACGTATTACAATGTTAAAGACTTGGTACATTGGTCTGAAAAGTAGCACCCTATTAATACAGTAGTATTACTTTTCATCGTTAAGACTAGGCAGATTAAGACTAGACTAGTTGGTTGCGTGGCGCAGTGGTAGAACGTCGGTCTTTGACCGGCGAACTTTACCTGTACTGCGCTCGACCTGCAGCTGATGGATGACCACTTATGTGGGTAAACCGTCCGCTGTAGGTCAGCCAACTAGGCCAACTCAGCCTTTCATCTTTTCGGGGTCGATAGATGAGTAGTAAGCTGCAATTAGATGGATGTTATTACAAGTCAGTGGTAGCGCCATCTGGTGAACGCTTACAAGGTAAAGGCAGGGATGGTGTAATTCAGGGGCGGTTCTAGACCCAGAATTCTGGGGGCCTGGCCCCTCCTCTCCCTACCCTCCCCTCCCTTCCTTTCCTCTCCCCACCCTTCCCTTCCCCTCGTACCTCCCCACCCCTCCCTTCCCCCTCCTCACCCCTCCCCTCCCCTCCCCTTAGAAGTAGGCCCCCTTAATGCAGCTAGGGGGTCTGGGAGAGCGCTGTAAGCTCCCCCAGTGGGGTCTGGGGCGAAGCCCCAGCCGACAAACGATTTCGTGCACATCTGGGCCAAAATGAGCAGCTCTGGTGTCAACAGTTTCATGGATTTTCACAGGAATAAATTTAGCAATATAGCCTATTATTGGCCATCCGTACGCCTATTGCACAATATTAAATAGACAAAAAAACTGCACTCAGTTTTGAACTTTGTGTTATATAAGCTCTTGATCTGAGTTATATATAATGTTTATCTGGATATTTAGAGCCTCCAAATATCCAAATAAACATAATAACTGAGATCAATGAGTTCATGGTCACTCATCAGTGGATAATACCAACAGTAAACACTCGTAACGCAAATATTACAGGCCATCAACACAGCACTCAAACTGTCAAAGTCAAACTACGTGTATGACACAGGCACAGTCCAGAGAATCACAACAGAAGATCTAGTCGCCGTTTATTGCCACCCATAGTTGCAAATGTATCGATTGTGAATTTATGACGAATGATGGATCTAACTAATTGTCGAATGTGACCAAATCACCAAACAAGACCTGCGCAAGACGTCCTCGACCACAAAAGCACTTAGGGCGTCATAATTAGTACCTAGGAAAACTGGGGGGGGGGGCTGCGCCCCCCTGGCCCGGGCCTAGAACCGCCACTGGTGTAATTTGCAGGTAAAACTGTGTGATCCATGCCTGAGCGCGTTGTTTCACGACTAGGCGGCGGCGCTATATAAATCCACGTTACCTTTACCTTTACCATGGCGTCCGCAGGCATGGGCAAGAAAGGGCACTTGTCCCCCCTCGGAAAATATAAAGGCTAGATTCATTTCAATCGAAACACTTTCGTTTCTACAAAAAAACCAAAATCATTGCCACCAGACATGTTTCATGGGCTCAAACTCAAAATAAACCTAAATGCGTTTACAGCCGGGGATCTGGCCCAGACCCCGCTGGGGAGCTTACAGAGCTGCCCCAAACGCGCAGCTGGAAAGCAGGATGGAGAGGCAGAAGAAAAGGAGAGAGACAGGAAGATGAGGAGTAAGGGAAGGGGTAGACTTTGCCCCCTTAAAAAATTCATGCGGGCGCCCATGAGACTATAGGGTCAGCCGACTGAGCCGACATTATGCAGTCATATTACTGCTGCAGACTTGTGGAACGCAGTACACTGCAAGGCTACTTTAAACAGTCCGTAAAACACGTAGCCTACAACAAGGTACGGCAGTCATTTTGGTAGAGAGGCAGGGTAAAAAACAAAAGGACAGTAGGCTATTCCAAACATGTCTTCTAGACACACTTTCAATGCGCTCTGAAACGACACGAATGATGCATAGTCGTAACTGCAGGCCGTTTACAACGGAACACTGAGGGAACGGGTATAGGTAGACTATATGGGTTGTTTCCCACGAAAAGCAGCATTTAGCGAAACCAGCACTAGTAACGGTAACGGTAACGGTAACGAGAACATTTCTAATGCGTCGCCTACAGTAGACCGACGGCGCATTACAATAGTCCATGAATGTCTGTTTATCGGAGCTCAGTAAGATGCAGCGAATAAAAATGTCTTAAGATAGTAGCACCACAACTCTAAAACAAACCGAACTATAAACTTACCAAAAGGAGATGACCAATCAGAAATCAAAAACTCTTCTATTCCTGAAAACAGCATTTACGACAGGCAGTTGCCATCACACACAAGTTTGAATGAACCAATAGCCTACCACTAATAGGCCTACTGTTTTACTCGGTAACGACGTTTTATCATTGTACTCGCCAGATGTCAGCACTTGGTCTGGTCCGTATGCAAGTCGAGTCACAAAAGTGTAACATTTCACGCAGCTGCTCAAAAGCACTCGTAAACGGCTTTTTAATAAATTTGGAAGGGAATTTGAAATTTCATCTCGCGGACGTAACCATTGTGTACCACGGTTTACTGCAATCGGTTGCACGATTTCGATTCTGTAGGAACGGAGGAAAAATTCGCCCCGTTACAAACGGCGCTGGGCTGCCACATAGCGTGTGACACTGGCATGCAAGCTGTTGCACCCTACCGCGTGCCAATAATAGTGGCCCAGTTACAAAAGCCTTTAGTGGATAATCTGTCTAATGCAAGAAACGTAAGTCAGATTGATGGACGTTAGGTCAACCAGAGCAAAACGATCAAACTGATCTGATATTGTATCTTTCAGTCCGATAAAATCGAACGTTATCACTAATATAATTTAAACACAAACAATACCACTTACGTATTTTGTATTTTGTGATTCTTATGCCGAACACTTGACAAAAACTTGACGCAAATGTCCTGCGTAAAAACTTTGATCACGTTCACGGATGACGTTCAGAATGGACTTGAATACTTTATCCATTCAGCTGATAGCGTTAACCAAAATTTCTTCTCAGCTTGAAGCATACTTCTTCACGCCAACTGTTACAAGTTGAGAAAGCTGATGACAGCCATCGCCTTTGATACGCCTAAAGCAAGCCTAACATTGGCATCAAGTTTGTTCCCATAGTATGACGTGCCAGGTCGTGCCATTTTAGTGGCACGAAGTCTGTTAAGGCGGCAAGGTGACGCATAGTTTGCGCCGTGTCGTGCCATCTGTCATGAACTGTTCACGAAATGCGTGACACCCAATTATTATTATTTTTGGCCAACGTTTATTATTATTATTATTATTAAACAAGAAAATAATGAGTGGCGTATCGTTAAGGATTAACTGCTAGGACACTTTACAAAGTTAATAAGTTCATGAGACGGTTCTGGGGTTAGTAGGCTTAATTAAAACAGTGTATCAGTTAGCACAAGTCGTAACAGGCATGTGCGTTTCACAATGTAGTCGTGACAGGTCGTGACAACTTCGAAAATTTTTCTAAACATTTCGCACTACTTCACCTGACCCGCGTCGCCACGCATCGCCACGCATCCCCACGAACACTGTCACGAGTTCACGCCAAATTGCGTGCCATAGCGTAAACCGTTTGTAGTGCCAGTGTGAAGCTTGCTTAAGATTTCGGCGCTGATCAACAGATTGAGCTAACAATACGTTGCATGTACAGACCGACGTCGTCGACGGCGGTGCAGTTTCTTCCGTCGCCGACCCAGCGTCGTCCAGCGCAGTGCAAGTACCAGCGCTGCCTCGTGAAGTTGCAGCCGACAATCACTGTATCACTCGTACTTCGGTCCACCCATCCGTTGTCGGGCGCTGGCGGCGTCGCACAACCGATTACTATACACACAAGAAGAGAAGCTCAGTTACTGCTCACACAGCTCGCGTTACGATAATATCAGTGATGGCGGTAGAAATCAGGGTCAACGGTCGTTCAAGGTCACTGAAAATATACGATTTCCTATTGGTCTGCCATTGTAACTCTAGAACTATCTTGTACCATTTTCAAATTATTTGACGTAGAAGAATGTTGTGACCTTGACGTTGACGGCTCACTCACGGTCACTGGAAATAGCACCATCCGACACATCGCATACGAGTTCTTATTCGTATTTCATTGTTACTAAAATAAATCGAGATATTGGTTGAAAATCGCGATTTTTTCATACCCCCGTCTACATAACAACCTCTGAGAAAAACGGTTGCGAATATTTTCACGCTGTTTTTTCACAAGCAAGTTAGATCTCTGGCCTAGTAAGTGGTGTAGATCGATTCTACAAAAAGTCCTGTCTTTACTCAGGCGTGACAGACAGGCGGACAGACAGACGGTATAGTATAGTAGAGTTTAACGTCCCACTCGACACATTATAGGTCATTTCGGGGACGGTTTTACGGGTCAGATGACCCAACCAACAGTGTCATAGCACTGAAGGACGATGGTTAGTCAACCACGTCAAGGGCCAATCCCACCAGGCTCAGCTCACTAAAAGGTGAAGAGAAGGATGTAAGCAAAAAATAATTTGTATCTATATAGCACCATTAAGACCGAAGACACAGAGGTGCTTGGAAGATAGAGAGCTAAACCAAGCAAGATCAAAGCCCGATACAATCAACCGACCTGTAACAACTGCTCGTATCTTTGTGCACCATTATAATAGTACACAATACTGTAACACAGAGACAGTTTTTATTTATATTTCCCTTCCTCCAGACCAACATCACATCTCAGACGTGGCCAACTGGAGGTAAGGGGTTGGACAGACAGGCGGAAATGCGATCTCAATAGTAGTGTGTATTACATAACGCTCGCTATAAAGCATGTTCGTCCATTCGCAAGTTAACAGCACCAGTTTCACAGCTGTACACTCAGTGAACGCAGTGACGACATGTGATTACGTGCACAACCAAAAGTTCCTATCATATCAGTGAATTCAGTGCTCGTTAAAAGACTGATAAAGATAAAGTTGAAGAAGCTTTTAATGTAAAGCTAAGTTCAACAGCTTTGCGTAGAGAGTTAGAAACTTTACGTCTATGTGTACATTTAAAAAATCTGAATAAATAAATTCTTACTGAAGTGTACTCAGACGAAATAAGGTATAAGAGATAATTATTCGTCTTTGTCTGTTTTTTTGCTGCGAATTTGATTTATATTCACGTGTGTGAAACTGTACGGAAGTATGGCGCCAGGTTACAAGAACACAGGACAGAAGGGGAGTCAAAAACAAAAGGGGCTTTCACAAGAAGTCAACGTGCATCCAGCTTAATAGAACACAAGAAATCCGCGCTCACCGACCACGCAACTCAAAAATCAGAGTTTCTGGACTACAGGCGGTGAAAACCGCGTGACCTTACGATCATTAGCAACTCAAGAAATCATGAGATCAATTGGTCTCAGGCGACGGTGATCGACAGAGAGCCAGATCGATTTACGAGATGGATTAAAAAGCCATACACATCGGCAAGGAAGGACAACAGGACATGAATTGGGATAAGAGCAGCTATCAAGCTATCAGCGCCTCTGATTCCTTCACGACTATGGCGCTTTATAGATTTACTTACTTACTTACTTAACTCAGTCACGCACACGACCACTTTCTTGACACGCGGCATGTTCCCGTCGTGTCAAGAACCGGAAGAACTAGTAAGTAAAGTAAGTAAAGTAAACGTGGACTTGTATAGCGCATCGTCGCGAACACGCCTCTATTACGCCACCGCTTCCAGTACGTCGGCGCTAATATCCGCTCGCTAGCCATTCAGCCAGGCACCAGCGAACACTGCAAGACCACATATACGAGCTAGTGTATCACATGATGTGCTTGTTTACTTCCCTAGCTTTTGCCGGGTACTCATTCTAGTTTACCCACATAGAGCGAGCTCAGGTTGAGTAGGTCTTGGTGCTTGGTTCTGCCCAAGGTGGTTTACCCGTCCAAAGACGGTCACCAACCCAGGTACTAACCGGGCCTAGCGTAGAGTAACTACGTTGATCAAGTCTAACGTGTTACCACTACACTAAACCGGCAACCAGTACCATCTTCTTCTGACGAAGGCCTCTGACAGAGGTCGAAACGTCAAAAAGTAAATATATTTTATTAAGTGAAAGTATAAACATTCACATGTGTGTTTTCTTACAGTCGTCTTCCAAACGTTACGTGCAAACAGTCAGAGTAATGTCAAAGACTGACTGTCGTATCGTAACAGGAAGACAGCTGGCTGTGTCGTTTCGTCGTTTCTGTCGTCGTCGTCAGTCGATGCTGCTCTGACCAATTCTACTTCGATCTCGTTGCTCGCAGAGAGGTAGACGACCTTGCGACGCGCCTTGTCGCCGCAGACCACCGTCTCGCGACTGCTCGTCGGCTGACGCTCGCGTACGACGGCGTACTTGCGACAAAACGTTCTCAGGCGAAGTTCCTGCAGTTTGCTGCCGTCTGTGTCCGAATGCTGCTGAAACTGGCCGTTCCCGCTGTTGTGTTCGTCTTGGCGATGATCGCCAGGTCGGTGTCGATCGACGTCGACTGGCAGGTTCAGTTCTTCGACGTCGTTGACGTTCAGTCCGTGGCGCCCTGCGGCCTCCTTGGTCAGCGCTGTATCCGGCGTCTCGCCGAGCACGACGCTGTAGCCGAACGCGCCCGTGTTGCCATCGAGCGTCGCCGCATCGCTGAAGTCGACCAACGTCATGTTGATGCGTTGCCACGGTGACGCGCGCAGCAGCCACGGACACCCGGCTGATCCGGCTCCCGTGTGGTCAGTGATCGCGCTCGCCAGGTACCCAGTCCCGCTGCCGTCGTCGTCATTGAGGTCCACCTCGAGAGTTCGACGTCCCTGACTTCCGTGAGAAGCGTCGAAGCAAGAGAAAGGACCGTTGACTACCGGCTGTGTCACTGGTATAACCAACAACACCCATTTCAATGTCACAGAAAATGAGTACATTTATCAACTCATGTGAAACAACAGCATTATTATTTTCGTCTCTAGTGATCATTTATTTTTATTATGCTCTCTGTTATAATTATTATTAACTTAAAGCTTAATGTTATATACTAGTACATTTAGTATTACACTGCAGTGGCGTCGCCGGCTGTTGGAGGTTGGGGGGAGGGCAAAGGAGAGGGGTTCTGGGGGACGGACGTCCCCAGCGGGGTTCAGGGGCTGAGCCCCGGTGAAGATCTGAGGGCGAAGCCCCCAGAAGCTGAAGCAATTTGCTAACTTAAAAGGCACAAAACCTTCATATATTTGCACATTTTACGCTTTTTGGTACGCATTTGTTTTCACATACACACACAGACATACGCAATAAAAGGCTTCCATCCATGATGGATGCATATGCTACTACGGTTGGCTGCGCAACACAGTGGTAGGAAAAGTTCGCCTGTCAAAGACCGACGTTCTAGTTCTTGACAGGCGAACTTTCCCTGTCTTGCGCTCGACCTGCAGCTGATGGGTGACCATTTATGTGAGTAAACCGTCCGCTGTAGGTCAGCCAACCAGGCCGACTCAGCCTTTCATCATGTCGGGGTAGATAATTGAGTAGTAGGCTGCAATCAGATGTCCACAACCTCAGTCTGGGGAGGCACCATCTGGTGAACGCTTACAAGGTAGAGGCAGGTACGGTGTAATTTGCAGGTTAAACTGCGATCCGTACCTGAGCGCCTTGAGTGTGAGGTACTACAGTAAAGGCGCTATATAAATACACTTCCTTTACCTTTTCTTTACCTTTATTACTGTATCAGTACTCAATAGGCCTGGCTTATACCACTAATCATTACCCCCTCCCCTTCAATTTTATCACCGGATTTGCACGAATCTGAAAATCGGGTCTGAAGAGGTTTGGGAGCAACTGTTCCCTTGCCCCCACCCCAGTGGCGACGCCACTGGTATTACACACTTTAAACTCTTATTTGCTTATCCAAATTATTAATGTTACTGTATTATTACTGAGCACGCTGGTTTATCTCCGCGTAAGCTACAGCCAACTGTCAACAAGAACTTAGCTATCGCAAACAGGTCGCGCGTCAGCTGCGCAAAAAATTCGTCAAGGGCATCTTCGTGACCTAGAAATCTACGTTAAGGGTCACTCAAGGTCACTGGAAACGGAACCATTAAACAGATCATACACGACTTACTATTGGACGAGTTATTGGACGTTGAATATTATCGTGACCTTGAAATGTGGGTCAGAGGTCACTGAAAGTCATTGAAATTAGTGCCATTCGAAAGCTTGGGTGCGGTTTCCTATTCGCCTTGTATAGTAATTGTGGCCGTATCTGTAGCAGTTTGTGAGATATTCAGTGTCAAAGAATGGCGTGACCTTGAAAACCAAGTTAGGGGTCATACAAGGTCATTGAAAATGGCGCCGTTCGATAGACCATATGCGACTTTCTATTGGTCGGCCATTGTAAATATTGCTCTATCTTGTGCCATTTTCGAGTTATTGGACGTTGAATAATATCGTGACCTTGAAATCGGGGTTAGAGGTCACTCAGTGTCATTGAAGCGGGTGCCATGCAAAAGCTTGAATGCGGTTTCGTATTCGCCTTCTATAGTAACTGTGGCCGTATCTGTAGCTGTTTGTGACACATTTAATGTCAAAGAACGGCGTGACCTTGAAAACCAGGTTAGGGGTCATTCAAGGTCAGTGAAAATGGCGCCGTTCGATAGACCATATGCGACTTTTTATTGGTCGGCCATTGTAAATATAGCTCTATCTTGTGCCATTTTCGAGTTATTTGACGTTGAGTAATATCGTGATCTTGAAATCGGGGTTGGAGGTCGATCAATGTCATTGAAACTGCGGCCATTCGAAAGCTTGGGTGCGGTTTCCTATTCGCCTTCTATAGTAACTGTGGCTGTATCTGTAGCCGTTTGTGAGATATTCAGTGTCAAAGAATGGCGTGACTTTGAAAACCAGGTTAGGGGGTCGTTCAAGGTTATTGAAAATGGCGCCGTTCGATAGACCATATGCGACTTTCTATTGGTCGGCCATTGTAAATATAGCTCTATCTTGTACCATTTTCTAATTATTTTACGTTGAATAATATCGTGACCATGAAATTGAGGTTAGAGGTCACTCAAGGTCATTGACGTTGGTGCCATTCGAAAGCTTGAGTGCGGTTTTCTATTCGCCTTCTACAGTAACTATGGCAGTATATGTTGCTGTTTGTGAGATATTTAGCGTCAAAGAGTGGTGTAACCTTAAAAACAGGGTTAGGGATCGTTCAAGGTCATTGGAAATGGCACCAATTGATAGATCGCATACGAGTTCCTATTCGCCTTCCATAGTAACTATGGCGATATCTTCTGTCGTTTGCGAGAGCTAATGATGGTAAAAAATCGCGAAATTTTTATACCTTACCTGTATTTGCGCCCCCGCAGGGGGTGACCTCGTCGGAATTTTGTGAAGATGTTTGATGCTGGTAAAACTAGAATGATTGGGCTACCCGTACGGTGAAAAGCTTAGACGATATGTTAAGCCGTTTTCATCTGATACCGGAACGTCACGGACGGACGGACAGACGGACAGAATTGTTATATTGTTATATCAATATCGCGCGTCAATATGCTGACGTGCGATAAAAATGCATTTCTGTATTTGGAGCAATACACTATCCTATGGTGCCTGAAATAGTGGTGAAAGTGTTTTTACGTAAGTAAGTAAGTAAGTAAGTTGATAAAATTTAAGCAAATGCCACAAGGCGCCGTGGCCTCCGGCGCTAAACAGGAATGTCTTTAATAACCGCTTGAATTGTTCTAGACTGACACTGTCTTAGATTGATTGGCAGCGAGTTCCACAGCCGTGGACAGGCAGCTGCAAAGCATTGGCCGCCGAAGGTGTTGGACATGCGTGACATAGGTTGCTGTGTCTGCTGAACGAAGTCAGCGAGCGGTGACGTCGGCGATGAGCTGACAGTTCTCTGCCAGGTAACCAGGTGGCTCACCAGCCAAGCACTGGAAAACCAGGACGGCGATCTTGAAGTCGAAACGTCGTCGCACTGGTAGCCAGTGGATATGTCGCAGTATCGGTGTGATGTGGTCGCGCCGTGGTGCACCGGTCATCAGCCGTGTGGCAGCGTTCTGTATACCGACTGCAGGCGTCTCATCAGCCAGTCAGGCAAGTCATGCGATATTGCGTAGCAATAGTTCAGGCGGCTCGATATAAACGCCTGGACTAGTGACTTAGCTGCCTCCACCGATAATGATCTTGCGAGTGGTGTTCGCATGTTTCACCGAACTTATCATGCCCATCGGTTTACTTTTTACCCGCCATTCGCTAGTATAGCGAAGGGCGAGGTATTTGTTTTACTGTATGTTTTTTTTTGTTTGTTTGTTCGGTCAACTATTTCTCAGCAACCCGGGGGCCGATTCACGCCATATATTGCATGCAGGCGTAACCTGGGTCGGGACGTGTCTTCTCCCCTTTTGGGGGTTGGCGGCCCCCGGCTGGCGGAAAAAGAGGCAAATGAAATTTTCGTTACTATGGAGTCAATGGGGAATTGTTT
>Ga0209149_1000990_pt1 | contig 13419 bp, 9 predicted proteins | sample WorMetTyACAVOLI2_FD_187423 | JGI IMG/M metagenome (GOLD analysis project Ga0209149, IMG submission 187423) | Marine gutless worms symbiont microbial communities from Max Planck institute for Marine Microbiology, Germany - Olavius algarvensis... ... | reverse complement strand
GCGTTGCACTAAGTTTCCACACGCATTTTTACTCTTGCATTTACCACCCCCTGTTTTTTCTTGCTGTTTCGTGCCGATATTTCCACTCCCGCATTTTCCACTCCTGCATTTTCAGTCCCCCCCCCCGCCAAGAGCCGTTGGCAGATCGGGGCATTGGCGGAGGCCGCCCTCTCTGGCGCCATCACTAAAGTTTTTTTTAAAGTTTTGTCTTCTCCTGTTAGCATAATAGCCTCTCAACTTAGAAGTAAAACTAGACAAAAAGTATAAAGCGAACGACCACAGCAGAAGTCGATTCGATTACTGTCCTCAGAATTCGATGACATGATCCCACCCAAGCCAGTGACTGTGACAGAGTGATGAGTCCTGGGAGTCCTGGTTTCCAATCAACGACTTGATCTGATCTGGGCTATTATTCCGCTACTTTTTTGCCCGCTACCGGTTACTACCGGCCGGCGGGCGATTACTGCTTTTGGGCGTCTCTGGATCCATTCCCGAAAATGACCAAAATTTTCATCGACAATCCCTTTATTCCTTTATTTGAACGTTGAAAGGTCAATGGCCAAAGATTAAGGTCAAGGTCAAGGACGCGAAAATGCCGAAATCGAACGACCACAGATAATATTCAACGTCGAACTCGAAAATGGTACAAGGTACAGCTGTACATAAAATGGCAGACCAATAATACGGTAAGTCGCATGGTCTCTCGATTGACGCCACTTCCGATGACTTTGGATGACCCCTAACCCACTTTTCAAGGTCAAGCCAATATTCGACGCAGTAACGGTACACGATAGTCACATATTTAGGCCTACAATGGATAAATGGCAAGAACTTACATACGTCCTACTTATCGGTGTAATTTCGAATGTTCCTGTATTATCTTGAATGACTTACCAATTTTAATTTTTTAAGCTCATGAACTGAACGTTAACTTGCTTACGTCCATCAATCCTCGCATAATGGATTACTTTTACCGTATGTGCTTCTGGTGGGCCACTCCAACGAAACCGACCAACATGTCATTATTTCTGTAACATTATTGCTACTTTTCAGGTCAGCAGTTTGTTTTGTAATATCGTAAGTTTTCATTTGAGTATCTTAGGCCTTATAATTAAAATTTTAGTTCGCACATGTTTTTCCATACAGAACTGCCATAGATAGCCTAAACAAGAAACTCATTAGTAAGTAAATAAGTAAGAGTATTTACAAGGCGCGCAATTATCAAAAAAGTCACGATGCGCCGATGAGATAGGCGAACGTTATACGGAAACTGAGGATATGGGTAGTAAAATTTCATAATCATGGGTAGGGTTACTGAGTTAGGCGGTAACTGGAATTTTTGCGTAACGTTCGCTTCATCTACTGATGAGTTTCTTGTTTAGTTTTGCCATGCGGTAGACTATGCTGCCATACCTGTCAGTATTGAGCGCATGATAAAAATAATATTTATTGTTTACACTGTGTCTCAAAAAACCGGACCCATACAATTTATGTGACATAACTTCACCAATTTACAACTTTGACTAATTATTTTTGGTAGAGAAACTCTGAGAAAGACCTTATTCAGTTTTCAATCGACTACGGTAAAAAGGTTTTAAACTGGCTTAGAACCAGCTGCGTGGTTACCATAACAACTAGCGACTGGACACACCCGAACAGCGAATTTCTTCGCTGACTTTGAACAACGTATTAAAGCAAAGCAATAAAAGCAAGAAACGTGAGGCAAAACGACTGCGGGCGTGTGTCGAGGCCGAAAAGCTGCATTTCGTTTCGTTCATTTGTTGTAACCTTTGACACTGCACATTGTTCTGACAGATTGTTACATAAACACTGTTTGTTTAAAAGATTTAACTTTTGTGTTCATAAGGCAGCAAAAACTGTGGAATGACGCGTACTTACAGACTGCTACGGTAATCGCTTCTTCTGGTACAATGCTGTAAAAGCAACTGTTTTGTAACATTGAGGTCACATTAATCCTAGCGTTCCGTTTTTTGAGACATTTATAGACGGGGGTCTTGATTTCTGCTGAAACTCTTTCTGACAAATTTTTTGACAGCTCCAACATTTAGCAGCTGCGCCTATGGCAGGAGACCAGGTATTAGTACTAAGTAACAGTATTTGAATTATATAGACGTTTTTTTTTCATTCACAGGACCTCGCAATCACGTTCGTCAATTAATTTTGGAATCACACAGACGAACACAGTTGTAGCAAACAAACTTACTGCAATTTTCAACGGAAGTAAATATGATGTATTGATATGACTAAAAAATTTTAAAAAAAACTTTTCAATAAGCAGTAAGTACTCACTGATGATTCACGGTCGTGAAGTTAACTCGTTGCTAAACAAGATCTGTAAACGTCGACTGGGCACACGTCGTATTTAACCACAGTGGCGGAACCACGGCTACACAGCTTGCTGCTGACGTTGCTGCAGCTGCTGGCCGCAATGTTATAGGGTGTTTACACGTGGCGATCGTCGGCGCAACTGTCGGCGCAACCGGTTGTTTCGAGAAGTATGTGGTCACTGAGCTGCGCGGCATTTCAGATCCCTATACGAAAGACCTCACTAAACAACAAATCAGCCAGCTCTTGTCTGCTGCTAAGTGGCGTCATACATCACCAGGAACGGTGCAGTATCCGCCAGTGCCAACACAGCAAGTGCAGTCCAGTGCTAAGTGACAGCTATTCTCTCAACCAGCATCCAATCAAGTTGCTCACCAGACAGCTCATCAGCAATTTTCGCAGTCGCAATTACCAGGACCGGTGCAGTATCAACCAGTGCCAGCACAGCAAACTCAGTCCAGTGCTCATTGTCAGCCATTCTCTCAACCAGTATCCAATCCAGTCGCTCATCAGACAGCTCATCAGCAACTTCTGCAGTCGCAGTATCCACAATATGCATCATAATATCACTAGCATTATGGGGCCCTCTATTGAAGCTTTCTATCATATAATGTCTTTATAATCGTTCTTTGTGAAGTCTCTCGTTATAGGCCTGCACACTGTGAACTTAGACTGGTTGCAGTATTTTTGTAGTTACAGATTGCTGTCCACGTGTACACAGTGGCCCAAAATAGTTTATGTAGTTAATTTATGCTAAATGAGACATTTTGTACACTTAAAATAATTCCGCATGCATATGCAAACTTTTAGTTCGTTAATTTTGTAAAATTTTGTAAAAACTGGAAGTATACCTGCACTATTATGTTATTTTTATATACGCAGTGTCTCAAACCGTGTCACTACGTTTTCAGCAATAAGTTAAACAAGAACATATTGTTTATAATACTTTTTGTCACATTTATTATACAGACTGTAGACAGATATTTTCATTTATTATAGGTGAAGTTGAAAAATGAAAATATTTCTTTAGCGACATATTTTTGAGACACATTGTGTGTCACGATTTGGCTATTGTTAATCTTATCACGTTGAAAGAAGTTTGAAAAATCGACCAGATTTTGTCAAAATCGTGGAGGGTATGGTATATAGTATAGTAGGGTTGAACGTCCCACTCGACACATTATACATGCATACACTCACCAGAGGCTAAGTACCGCAGCGTCACAACCAGCATCTCCTTGGCTGATATGAAATCTTCCATGAAGGTATCTGTCCTCTGAAGTTTCGGAGTAATAGTCAGTAACAAGTGATTGAACTCCTGCGAGCTCATATGGAGAAATCCTTGAAATCCGCACATGTCGACGATGTCGTCCCGTAATTCATCAACGAAATGCATCATACCGCGCTCCGTTTTGCGAGACTGTAGCCACTGCCTAGACCAAAATCGCCGTTGATGCTGAAAACGTCGTCGACGACGTCTTATACTAATGCATGCTGCCGCGGCAGCTAGAAACAACGAATCGTCTTCTATTTCCTCTTCCATTTGAAAACCCTTCAAAAGTCGTGTTAACGAAATCAAACTGTAAAGTTGTGCAAAAATTAGTGGCGGAGCTGAATTGATCGATATTACCAGATGACTTGCCGCAACCGTCTGCGCAACCGGTTGCTCCGACGGTTACGCCGACGGTTGCTCGTTTTGCGATCGGCGCAACCGGTTGCGCAGACGATCGCTTCGTGTATACGCTGCAGGCTACAGTAAAACTGAACAACTGTAAGTGAAAATCGAAACAAAAATAAATTAACTAAACTGAAATATTTATACTAAATTAGTGATTGTTTACGAAACAGTGTGTCCAAAAACTGAACAATCTACTGGTTATGCAATAAAATAACTAAAACTCAACCGATTGAACAAAATTATAGCAGAACAATATTGCATGCTCTCCTGATAACAGTGGAAAGTTTATCGAAGTGTTGATTTGTTAATCTTGAAATAATATTTTAATAACTGAAAACCACAATTTTAATATTTTCAACTTCAGTGAGTGTGTGAGTAGAATTTAGTCGTATCGTAGCATACTTGTGACCACAGCTTTAGCACCAAGCTCAATGTGTGTGAGAGTAGAATTTAGCGTCTCACTCGACATTAAACCGCTGACACTCATTCACAAAAGTCAGAAATGTTGGAAATTGTCGTTTTCAGTTATTAAAATATTATTTCATCATCACTAACTGAATCAACATTTCCAACTTTAGCCGCGCAATACACTGTGTCTCAAAAAACCGGACGCTACGATTAATCATCATCATCATCATTTTATTTTTTTAATATGATATAACTTCACCGATTCACAACATTTACGAATTATTTTTTGGCACAGGAGACCTTATTCAATTTTCAATTCATTAAGTTAAAAAGTTTTTAAATTGGCTTAGAACCAGCTGCGTAGTTTCCGTAGCAACAGAAGCGACTTTACGGTCTGTATCTCAAACCAGAACTTAACTATCGCAAACAGATAGCGCGTTAGCTGCGCACACTATACGTCGACGGCATCTATGATAAACCCGTGACCTCACTATTAGTCGAGTTATTTGACGTTAAATATTATCGTGACCTTGAAACGTGGGTCAGAGGTCACTCAAGGTTATTGAAGATGGTACTATTTGAAAGCTTGGGTATGGTTTCCTATTCGCTTTCCATAGTAATCATGGCAGTATCTTTAGCCATTTCGGAGATATTCAGCGTCAAAGAATGATCTGACCTTGAAATCTGGGTTTGGAGTCGTTCAAGATCATTGAAAATAGCGTGTATCGATAGACCATGTATGACTTTCTATTGGTCCGCCATTGTAACCATAGCTCTATCTTGTACCGTTTTCGAGTTATTTGACATTAAATAATATCGTGACTTTGAACTCTGGCTTAGAGGTCACTCAAGGTCATTGAAACTGGTGCCATTCGAAAGCTTCTATAGTAACTATAGCGGTATCTGTAGCAGTTTGTGAGATATTTAACGTAAAAGAGTGGTGTGACCTTGAAAACATGGTTAGGGTTCGTTAAATGTCAATGGAAATGGCACCGTTTGATAGATCGCGTACGAGGTCCTATTCGCGCTATCTTGTATCGTCTGCGATATATAGCGACTTATTGGTGGAAAATAGCGAACTTTTATGCCTTACCTGTATTTAGTGCCCCATACGGAGTGACCCCGTCGGAATTTCGTGAAGATGTTTGACGCTGGTAAAATTAGAATGATTGGGCTACCGTACAGTGAAAAACTACAACAATATGTTAAGCCGTTTTCATCTAATACAGGAAAGTCACGGACAGAAGACGGACGGACGGACAGAATTGCTATGTCGATATTGCGCGTCAGCACACTGACGCGCGATAAAAACCGGATGCTACGATATTTTGACATAACTCGATCAAAAGTTTTTTTTAAACTTTAAGTAAAATTTCAGAGATAACGTGCTCAATATTCTTAATTAAACCAGAAAGTTAAAAAAACAGTTGTGTTTGCAGCAAAGTACTAGTTGATGCCAGTTACTGCAACAATCCTTAACTGAGCGTCATTGACATCACACACACACACACACACACACATCACATCATAAAAATTATAGTGCCCAATCATGCGAATTAAAATCGACCGATTGTGTATTACAATGTCAATGTTAATGTAAAAACTAATTGACAAAATTGCTGAGCGGAACAGATGTGTCTTGAGGGCACGACGGGGGTGGGATTCGATGGTACGGATGGTGGCGGGAAGACTGTTCCATATGTCGGAACAGTCTTCCACAGTTTATGCTGAGTAAACTTTTGTTTGTGTAAACTTCGACCCTGCTGGGGCGCTAAATACAGGAGGGGTATAAAAATTAGCGATTTCGACAAATAAGTCGAAATACGTTAATAGAATATCATTGCAATAGACTTACACCTTATACAAGATTACGTGAGTCTCATTTTTTGACACACAGTGTATATTATGTTTATTTAAAAATTAAAAATTCAACAAATCTGTCAATAACTCCATCAAATCTTACAGATGTCAATCACGTTTCGTCACATGTATATGGTAATTAAACAGACAATCTCGTCTTCAATCCAATTCAGTACCTTGTACATGGAAAACAAAACAGAAGTGGAAAACACACCCAGTTATTTAATGCAGCATTTTCAAACAAGAAACAGTTAGCAGTGTCCCAATGCAACAGCCACATAAAGAGATCACTTCGTGTTCAACTGATCGTCTTCTGCATGGATGCATGCAATCGAGCTCCGTCACTGCCGATCAGTTGCGTCATTGATAATAAGTTGCTCCAAACGCGTTCTTCGGACAGTCTTACGTTATCACAGTGTGCGTATTTAAGCGTTTAAGACGAGAGAATTTATCGGCGATTAACAAGAAACTTACCAGGGGTAGCTATCGCTAACAGATCGCGCATCAGCATCATTAACCCCGTAGAGTGCAGATGCAACTATAGTGTCACATCGAACAAAGTTGGTACACTGGCCGTTGATGGGTGAGCTGTTACATTTGGTAGAGCGAAGGGGAGACTGGGCGGGGCCGCAGCCCGCCTAGTCCCCTCATCGCTCTATCAAATGTAACAGCCCATCCATCAACGGCCAGTGTACCAATCACCGTATTGCTGTATGATGGTCCGTTGCTCTGCAGTTTTAATGTGCCCATAAAGGGTTAAGAGACAGAAACAATACATGTACAACGGTAACTTTGGTCATATCGTTTCCGACACGATTGCATCGCAAAGTGAAATAAATCTCTGACTTCACATACTGTTGCTGTCATTTAACCGCCCTACATGACATGACCTCTGCGAATTTATGTACAATCTTTACATCGCTAAAATCTGCAGACATGGGTCTATCTTTTGCCGCAAACAACGGCTGTAAAATTAGCGCATTAACAAACGTGCTAACGCGTTAAAGAATTAATCGCGATTTAAAAAAATTAACGACGTTAATAATTTTAACGCAGGAAAAAAAATTACGCGAACTAGCAGTAGCAGTGCCAACAGTGAACACAAACACTCCGAAATCGAACGTTTATCGACGTTAAAGGAACGAATAATTAGCTATTCAATCACGCAAATCGCGTCAAAACTCAAAAGACTCCGTCATTGTCAGTTGTCAATAAGTTCAGTGACCTGCACTAATCAGTCACTATAGGTCTAATCAGTCGTCAGTACTAGGAGGAGACTAGCGTTAAACAACAATGGGCCGACGACATCAACCTGCAAATGCAACACAAACAAATTGAACATGAGGTCAAAGTAATTTGACAAAAAGCGCCTCACGGGTTAGGGGTCACCCCAGGGGGTCGAAATTTGTACCATTGAATTCCTGGTGTAGGGGTTCCTATTAGTGTTCCATAGTAATTATAGACCTAGGATGCACCTTTTGGCCACAGTGCACGCGCGTGACAACCAACCAACGACCAACGACGTCACGACACAGCCTATCTCAATAAGCGCCTCTTTTACTAAAGTAAAGTGAGGCGCTAAAAAATGTAACAAAATCTGCTTTAAAACCGCCATTAACGCGCGATTAAAAAATTAATCGCTTAACAGCTCAACCGCAAACAGAAGACTCCGAAAGACGCCACACAAAAATATAGTGAAAACAGTGAGCTAAAGGCGAGTTACGGTCGTTCAAGATCATTCAAAGTCACCGAAACTGGTAAGTAACAATGTACTGATTAAGGTGACACTATCACGTCAAAGACATTGCAGGGGACCGTAAGCCCGTAGGTAGGTAGGCCTATCAATCGAAATCGAATCCAGTATCAGTACAAAAACAGCGGATGACGAATGCCACGCCTTCGGGCAGCTATCACGTTAGTCCATGCCATCGTTTCTAGTTATAATAATATTCCTATTAAAAACTGAAAACAAAAACTAGTTCAGCATTTCACAACGTAGTGCAGTGACATTTTTCAGATGTGGCGATAAAATTCACAGATGCATATGCCGCGTTTCCTCGAGATTCTGTGCAGAAAAAAATTATTGAAATTGGTTCATTTTTGATTAACGTATTCAAAAACTAAAGACGGACGTATTTTGAGACATAGTGTGTTCATAATTGTTGCAAACATAAGACTATAGGCCTAGGCAGCTGAAGGTCGCCCGCTGTCGTCTGATGCCGGATGCCGCCGCAGCAGTATCTGTATAATCGACTTGCATTCTGTTGGCACAGGAATGGGCTCGCCCGCACCTGCGCAGAAAATGTGTTGGCCTATAGAGTCATGGCTGGCCTACGGCCATCATGGCTGGCCTACGACCAGCTTGACCTGCGGCCAATGCACTACGTCACTTTGTTGTGTCGATGGCCATACATGTCACCAAACTCAATGACTGCATGCACAGTTGTTTTCAGTGAGACTTAACCATAAAGTGCATAATGTTATGTTGTACTTTTTAACTGTCAGTGCACAGTCCACCACAGCCTCCGCACCTTTGACAAAAAGTGTCACTACCGTAATCTTCCCAATAGATGGCAATCGTAGATACCTCGGAGATAACCGCTTGCTATTGGATCATGAACTTCAACTTTAATTTGACATTAATACATTGCAGTAATTAAATATTCTTTCGCACAAGCAGACGAAATATTGCCGAAAGTTAGCGCGTTTAAACAATATTACTTAGGCTATGCAAGCGGAACTTGATTACTGTGCGCTTGATACTGCGACGTAGCTGTTAAGTGGCGTATTCCTCCGCCCTGTAGCAGCTCGTCTTTCGAAGTGTACGCCATTTTGATGACATTCGTGTTTGCACTAAAGACGGTCATTCTACTCTGTAGGAATTTTATTAATATCTCTGCAGTGCACAGTGCTACTATATGTGCGTGCTCTGGCGATGTTTCTTGTGTTGTGTTTGTGTATATTAGAGATGTTTAATATGAATATAAAGTGCTGTCCTAAGCGACAGTGGACATAGGCATATTATCACCATGATCTTCGACAACTGATTTAAGCTTAATAAGAAGATTCCAACATAATACGGAACCTCGTGCGTTTTCTATTGGTACTGTTGAGTCCTTCGACGAAATAGCCCATGTCATTAGTATTCGGTACAAGAAATAGCCACTGGGCGTATGTTTCACACTGAACACCACTCGAGCTCCACCTGTTTCCTGTATCGCACTCGCGGATGTGAACCGACCCTGAAATTAGAACGTCGTGTCGCGTGACGCTGCGAGGCGGACGTTAAAGCCGCTGTAACATGCACCACTGTACTTCGTCATAAAACTCGCGGATTTAATTGCACCAGCAGGGTGCACGCCACGCCACTTATATTGGAAGCACAAAAGCTTTGGTCATATAATGTAGATAAAATACGACTCAAAGCCATTCTAAATTGCTTGTGTCTAATGCATATCGCTGAACTAGAACAGATTGAAAGATTAGTATTAATTTTACGCAGTTTAGTTTTGCTATAGAGCAATCAAGCGAGTGCTGCGCAACATATTGCACAGGCTACAACACGAACAGACAGGTCTAGTGTACGCTAGAAAAATGGAGAAGTAACTACATGTTAAATATCTAGGCCTACTATTAAGTATTATGCAAAAAATGCAGAAACTGCAGAAAATTGAAAACTGCCACGTTTGACGCGCTATGCATGTAGACGCTAGTATGCGTTGCAGCGTTTTATCTGATATTAAATCTGCCGTAATTCTTTATATCTTTCTTTGAATCTGTTCGGTTACAGACATCTCGGCGGAGGTACCACCGATCGGCGTGAACGTTTGCGTGATGACAGATCTATCATCCAGACAGAAAGTCTTTTCTTTTGTGGCGAGGGGTCACTAAATGCGAGAACAGGAAAGGGAAAGAGGGTCGGTATTTAAGCCTCTAAAAAGCCGTTTGACCGCGAGTATCTCGAAAACGGTAAGTCGGAGCGTTACATGTCAATTAGAGCTTAACATCATTTCGACGACAGCTGTCTCAAAATTAATGTAGCCTAAGTTACCCAGAGGAGTCCATTGTAAACAAAATACGTTGCATTTTTTTTAGCATTTTTGCAATATCATCTGTGACAAACGCGAGACCACTGATGCGTGGTAGAGCGGCATTTGTGTATCACACGTCGACGGTCAACATAATATGGCTTTTGACGGCATGTCACAGGAATACGTCAACACTCTGTTGAGATGCTGTCAAAGTCAGTAACATTTTTGGATTTTTGACTTTTACAAGGTAGTGTAGCAACATATTGCAGGTGAGGTGGAAATCTTTGTGATCCGGTCCATCACAGCAGTGATGGACCGGATACTCGTCGACAATCGCGAGTTTTCATACACCACGTGCATTCGACGCCGCCGTTAATTTTAATAGTTTTGAGTAGCGACGGAGACGTTACCCATGAAAAGGGGCGGGGGTGTTGCACACATTTTTATGCACCCCCGCGTTTGTCGATATGCGTCCTGCTGACGCACTTGTTTTTTTCCTAATTTCGCTATTGTAATAATGCAACGTGTTACATAGAGAACATTTAAGAAATCACAGCTGGTGTACGCAACAAAACAGGCTAAGGGGAGTAAATATATCGTGATATAGAATGTGCGCCACTAGTAGCCTAATGCAGCATACGAACTATACAAACTTTTCGACCGAAAAGTGCTCAACAGTGAGTAAAGGGGTGTTTATAGCGACACAACTCAACTCAACTCAACTGAACTCAACTCAGGTCAAAGGCCCGTTTATGACGTCATAAACAATAACACGACTGACTTGCTTCGCGCTGATTGGCTGTACGCTGTTCAACTGGGTCAGTTCAGTTGAGTTGAGTTGTGTCGCTATAAACACCCCTTAACACCCCATTATAAACTACTGTTAATCGGTGTTCTCACAAAAGATACATTGCTGTAAGGGACGTATAAGGGGCGTAGCGGGAAATACGAGTAACAGGGGCAGGGCAATCAAGCGTTTAATTTTTGGGGTCGGGGGTTAAAGATAAAGGTCACACGACGCCGAGGTTAGATTTGGAGGTCTGGCGGAGGGATGTATTGTATGTATTATTGTATTACGTGTTCACGGCGCACTAAAATGGATCGCGCCAACGTCGTAATACGTTAACATACATTCGCCACGATATACGCTAGGTGAATCTGAGGACCGTATGCCTGGTAAAAACACATTTGCACCCGGGTCGTAAAAGTCATTTCGGAGCACGCAAGCAATATAATCAGCGACGTAAAACGGGCGATTACATTTGGCCGACCCGTGCGTGACGTCGCGTATCTTCCGCTATACGGCTACAACAACAGCTGATCTATGCGACTCAGACCAGACAGTCGCTGAACCAAAAGTAATGAACGGTTGGTCACGACATCGTCCTGCGTGAAAGCAGTGCACATACTCGGTCATGGCTCGAGGATACGCGTATACGCTAAAATAGAATACGTTAGCGTACCCGGTACGTACGTATCTTTCGAAAAACAGAATACGCATATGATACGTTTTGTACGCAAACCTAAATTCACCGTGACGAGTGGAAGCACGTAAAATGTTGCAAAGTGGTAAAAAGAACTGCCATGTTCAATGCAGCTAAGCGACAAACAATTCTGGAAACTGTTTACCTTCTTATATAACTGTTTCAATTAAACTACTGTGTCGTAGTTGCTACACCTCATCATAGCCGACAGAAGACACTCATTGCTAGGACATGTTTGCCGCCTACCACCAGACGTGCCAGCCCACAATATCCTCCAGCACTGTGTCAACCTCTCGCACCTAGTCGGCCAAGGAAGACCTAAATACAACAGGTGGAAGAGGATCACGGGTGCACAATCGACTCGCTGTGGTCATCGGCGCAGGATCGCTCGTTGTGGAGGTCGCTACGACCCTCGCTGGTCAAGCGCAGCAGTGAGTGAGTGAGTGTTGTAGTTGCAACGTATTCTATTCTTGCTTACGTACCCTGTAACAGAATAGGTTCGCGTACGTACATATCCTTCAAAAAATAGAATACGTACGCTACGTATCCTCGAGCCTTGTACTGGGTCACGTTACTCGTCTTTGTCGCGTGCTCAGCTATACTAGAGCGTCTGTGCGTCCCTCCGTCACACACAGGATTGACTCAAAACTAATGATCGTAGGGTTATGCGGTTTAAACCTCTGGCAGCCAAGAAACACTAGTTTTTGAGACCCACTTTTACACCCTTGCGATGGCTTCAAATGAGACTGGGGTGGGCAAAAACGGCGACAAAGCGCAGATTTTCGACCAACACATCTTTATATCTCGGAAACAGTAGCAGATGGGCATACAGTTACGATGAAAGATTAATAGCCTTTCGACTGGTACCAATTTTGATAACCTTGAGCACCCGTAACGCACTACCTACCCTATATAAAACTGAATGACGATAGACCCACACATCAGATCGCTCCGGGTCTGTAGAGTTTAGCGATATGCATAAATTCGTAGGGGAGTGATCCCTAATCCAGATTTCAAGGGCACGCCATTATTCAACGTTGACTTTCTCAGAAACGAGACACATGTTTACTACATACCATTGACAGAAAGTGATGTGTCGTCGCCAGTAATTGATCGACCTTCAAGCAGGGCTGTTTGACATGGCTTTAAAAAACCTAGGTTTTTAGGTTTTTTAAAAAAACCTAAAAAACCTAAAAAGTCCGAATTTAGGTTTTTTAGGTTTTTTATAAAATAAAAAACCTAATGTCCGATTTAAGTTTTTAAGATTTTTTGACTTATTATGCAACTAATTTAATAGAAATGTTATCCAACTTTCAAATTACTATGAATTGCATTTTTTTGCGTTCACATGGCCGAATCTTTGCAGTCAGCTCTATGGTCATACATGCTGTCTGTGGCACAGTGTAAATAATAGACCAGTGAAACGACATCAGTAATTGTCTCTCCAGTTTAGTGTCTAATCCGGATCACACTTCTTATTATCATTGCTGGGCCGGTTGTTGCGAGTGTTCCACTGCTGTCCAATTCTTCAAAGTCACGGAGTTGCTGTGTTTGGTAGGCAATAAAAGTGATTCATCTGGAAAGTACTATTCTTCACCTGTACCGCCATCAT
>Ga0209149_1000989_pt1 | contig 13422 bp, 7 predicted proteins | sample WorMetTyACAVOLI2_FD_187423 | JGI IMG/M metagenome (GOLD analysis project Ga0209149, IMG submission 187423) | Marine gutless worms symbiont microbial communities from Max Planck institute for Marine Microbiology, Germany - Olavius algarvensis... ... | reverse complement strand
AGGAATTCAATGGTACAACTTTCGACCCCCTGGGGTGACCCCTAACCGGGGAATGGGCCCCCCGTGAGGCGCTTTTTGTCAAATTACTTTGACCTCTTGTTTTCGTCAGTCATACGGCTGACTTGGCGCTGTCCACTCCGATGGTCAGCAGACGTCTGCGTTGAGCAGTGCAACAGCTTTTGATGTAGATTTTGTGAAGTGCCCCCGCAACTGTGTGATGGCAGCACTGTAATCCTAACATTTGATTGATTGATGATTGAATAATGAATATATAGGTCAACAAACAGCGCATCGGACATTTTATATATGACCTGGCAGCTAGGTTTACTAATCATTGTTTATTACGCCAAGAGGCAGCACACTGCGAAGCCTACAGTGCATGGTATATATGCCAATACTGCACTGAGGGAGGGAGACCCCCGTTATAGGCTCGCCATGGAATTCGAACTTTGTGTACTTCTAATTACCGATCCTTTAAAAAAGCCCTGTTGAATATATAGGTCAACAAACAAAGCGCATCGGTCATTTTAATATATGACCTAGCTAGATTGACTTATCATCGTATATTACGCCAAGAGGCAGCACACTGCGAAGCCTACAGTGCGTGCATGGTATAGATGCACTGAGGGAGGGAGGGGAGACGACGTTATACGGTCTCGCTCGAGTGACCAGTTGTAATGTGAGCCGCTGTGCTCGACCGTCTGTTTATTATTTTGTTATATCGTCTCTCTCACGGCCTTCGTGACGCCAATCATGTAGACCAACGCCAGTCGAGTCGACTCCACGAGTGCGCATTTGAGAAATGACTCAAGGGTCCCCTACTATTAAGATGCCATTTCGCTGGCAAAACATGCCAATCACACACTACACCTCCTGCGCTGTTGCCGGAATTCCATACTCAGCCATTGCTATTCGCTACAGCATCCAGGCCGTGCACAAATCCACACAATAGCCGCGATTCTCGCAGTTTTCAGCGGATCAGTGACCACTCATATCAATCAATCAACGTTTACCAGTTGACGTCGATGATTTATTCGTACAGCGTTTATTTCAGGCATTCGTGCTGCCATGCAAAGCTTATAAAATCAGGTTTGGAGGTCACGGCTCGCCATCTCAACGAAGCTGAAGCTGTACAACACGTGTATCTTACCAATATTACTGTATGGTTCGGACTGCAGGGCTAATTAACAGTCGACTCGATTACTGCAACTCGCTGTTGTACGGTGCTCCAGAGGCCACTGTTGACAAGTTACAAAGAGCGCAAAACAATGCAGCTCGTGCAGTTCTGAGCGCCAACGGTCAAGCCGACGCCAGACCACTACTTCGCCAACTCCACAGGCTTCCAGTACGACAACGCATCTTCTACAAGACAGCGGTGTTGGCGCGTAGAGCGATCACGACTGGTGTGCCGGCCTACTAATACAAGTAGCTCTGCCTATATGGCGCTTTACAAATATGTTTATGATATGATATGATATGACAAGGCCATTATATAACAAGTATATCGGAGACGATACGAGAAACACCCTCTCGCAAAACCCAAAACTGCATTAATAAAAAAACGAACCCTCAAATGCATTAGGAAAAAAACAGGCGACAGATTAACGAACAAACGAACAGACGAAGAGAAGGACACTGCCATCGCATAGAGCTCCTCCATTTGCGAGCGGGACTTGATAAAATAGAGAAAAAATATGAAACGGAGAATAAAGCAACAAAACATATAACACACATAATATACACTGTGTCCCAAAAAAGTAAACCGCTTGATGTTTGATAATAACTTTGGCAAATGTGGACCGATTTTCAAACTTCTGCAGTCACCAGGTGATTCGTAGGAAAATTATCTATGTCTATACACAAAGACGTCCACCTCACCCGCAATATGTTGCTACACTACCTTGCGAAATTTGAAAATCCAAAAATGTTACTGACTTTGACCCTAACGGACCCACGAAGCGGGAAATTTCGCGGTCCAGGTGCTCAGTTCAACTCCGATGCTGTCCAGTATGGTCCAATGCGGTCCGATGTGGTAACCTGTCATACTGGAATGTGCCGGTCGGAAAGACTGACAGAAGGATAAACTGAGAGAATTGTCGTGACACGCTATTGCATTCTGCGTCCTGCCGTAATGACGCTGTCTTGTCCCAGGTTCGCCTCATTCGTCTATCACTGGCATTAGTCCATGCATATTATATGTTACGTAATACGTAGTCTACGTTTCTGTACCGTACATAGGCGCTCGTAGTGTACATGTATATTTGTCAGACTGAATGGCATTTGTGCTAAGTCATTCTGTCCACAGAAATAATAATAACAGAACGCTGTTCCTTACTGGATGCTTTCCCATAACTCACAGTTTGTATTCATATTATTAAATTCCCATATAACACGAATATTTCGGAAGTTTCACATTTTAAAAATTAGCACAATGACGCCGTTTTGTAACTTATTTATGGAACGACCGTCGTGCGTTATCGCATTTACAACAAAAACGAATACGAAATGTGAAGACGGAAAAATCATTTAACAGAGGCCTATGTATGTACAACTGGTAACCCGTTTATACGGTAAAGGCGACGGTCTGGACACTTGTTAACTGTTATAGTGCCACTTAGCCTACATGGGTCAGACTCGCGACCAGCAGCACTTTGCAATGTCGGAAGTGGCAGCAGATTGGCATGTGCTAATGGTACAGCAGCGCATTGTGCGGCCATCCACTGCTCTCGCTAACGGGCAATTGGACCCGCGGTGCAGCTAGCAGACACACCATTGTCCCACTCAGCCGTGCACACCCCGTAGCTCACAACAGGTGAGCTGCTACTCATTTCCCGTCCCGCTGAGGGTAGGAGGCTGAGTTGGCCTGAGCACATAGTAGGCGAACAACTTGCTTGCTCAAGGTTGCATACAGTGGACCGGGTAAGAGTCAGTTACGAGTCCCACGCGGCCTACTCCACCACCAGAGTGACTAGACCAACTGCAACCACTGCACCAACAGTGCACTTCATGAAGTGCAATAGAAGCTCGAAAACACTCGTACACAGCACACAACGATGGCACAAACAAAGAGAAGCGCAGTAGAAATGAAGCCTGCATTTCGTGGACAACATCGAAGATAAACCGCCGTCTAAAACATGAAGTTAAAATCTGTGTGTCGCATAACGCAATTAAGTTTTCGGCATGAAATTATATCAACAAAACACCGCGCTATCGCCAACGGGCGCGCTGAGATATTCAACGTCGAAAAAATGGCGTGTGCCCTTGAAATCTGAGTTAGAGGTCATTCAAGGTCACTGAAAATGGCACCATTCGATAGACCGTATACGACCGTATACGACGTCCTATCACTGTTAGTATAGTTCTATTTTGTACCAATTTCGAGATCATTTGACGTCGTGCATGACGAAATCTGGGCCAGGGGTCACGTACCCTGCGAATTTATGCGGGATATGTAAAAATTATGTACCGTACCCCTTAAATTTTCAAGATCAAACTCTGCCCACGTAATTACCTCGAGGACATCTACCCCTGTGCCAAATTTAATTGCAATATCTTTACGGGGAGCTTTCCTCCAAATATGTGAAATATTACGCTATTGTGACTTTTTTGTTGTCCTGTCCTGTCCTGTCCTGTTTTGGTTATACTTTTTTTTCTCGCAACTCCGCCCAGGTCGAACCCCTGGACGGAATTTCACCATTTATGGCTTACATGACGCGTCGTCACCCAAAGATGTGCCTTTTGGGGGTTTGAATGACCACCCACAATATTCACAGACCCAGGACTATTTTTTCCACTGATATCTCCTATGGCATGATATAGCCTTTTGAGCTGAAAGTGCCGTTAAACTCCAACCAACCAACTTTAACCACTGATAGCACGTGTCTATCTTTATTCAGTACTGTACAACGAGCCTCGGAAAAGCTATATATAGCATGGCGTAAGCCTCGTCAGATGGTGCGTTACGGTTGTTCGAGCTCATTGAAATTGGTACCAATCGAAAGCCCGTATGCATCCTCCTATTAGTCTCCCGTTGTAGCTATATGCTTATCCCTATCATTTCCGAGATGTAACGATTTACTGGCCGAAAATCTCCGTTTTGGACCGTTTTTTTACCGACCGCAGTCTCGTCTGAAGCTCCCGCAAGGAGTTTCCCTGGGATCTAGGGTCTGAAAGTTGGTATAAAAAACAAGACCCTGGGCGACCAGTGGTGAAAACTGCGTGATCCTACGAGCATTTGTCATCACATGGTACCGGCTTGTGACAGACGGACAGACGGACAGACGGAGAGACAGACGGACGGACGGACAGACGGCGGCGCCTATGCCTAAGTCACGCTTCGGCATAGCTGAGCGCCGTAAAAACGAGACGTGAAACACAGAGTAGAAGAACAAAGCACAGATATGTGTCACTGCTCGCCACAAACGCTTTAAATTTAATTCACAAGTTTGAAGTAGTGTGCATCGGTTTCCTGGAAATAAACCCAAGGATAAACTTTCCCCGGTACCTACCCCCGCCAGAAACAGTAACCTAAAGGAGGCTGCATTTCACAATATAATAGGTTTTGCATTGAAAGGTCCGCCAAAATGGTTTTTTGGGGGAATTTTGGGGGCAATGGAAAGTTTTTGGGGGGAACCCCCCCCCCCCCACAGTAATGCAATGACCGCCGATCTACGTCGTTTGGTGAAAAAAATTGTGGAGATGCTCTAAATACCCTAGTCTGTACGCGCGGCAAAGAAATCACCAAACAAAAACAAACAACAACTTAGCTATCGCAAACAGATCGCGCGTCAGCTGCTCACACAATACATTTTCAGCTCCATCAGTTCAGGGGTTAGGGAGCTGCGGTACCCCTAATTTCCCTATTTCCTATACACTGTGAGTCAAAAAACTGGACCCTTTTTTATTTGAAAATAACTTTGGCAAATACTGTCCGATTTTAATAATTCTTTCATTGTTGCAGACAGAAACTAGACGCTGGCATGTGACGATATCATGCCAACCGGGTTGACGAACGCCGCAGCCAGTTCGACCTTGGAAGAGTGGACGCGTACATTTAGCCGAGGGCAGCAATTTAGTTGTTTTAGAATTACCGTATTCTACGGAGTTCGGGCGTGGTCGTGCTGCCATCTAGCGAATAGAAATAAAACATGTCCCAGGCTATTCACCTATGTCATTAGTTTTTTAAAGAATTTTATGACGCGTGGATCTCAGGGGTTTGTAGGCCAAAGTTCACCAAACGTGGCACACGTGTACAGCAACGATGTGCTTAACAAGTTTTTTTCAGAATTACAATATTCTGCCGCGTTCGGGCGTGAGAGCAAAAATATTGCGGGCGGGGTCTGAAAATATGCCAAATTTCGTCACTTTTTGGCCCATCCTGTAGTTTAAGGATGACCAGGAAAAAATCCAAGTAGTAACTTCTCTAATTACACTGAAGGTCCACCACGTGTAAAAGTTTCGCGAACCTCCGTTAACCAGGGCCGGAGCATAAGGCGGCCATAAAAAATTTAAACAATAACATTCGCAAAACATAACATGGACTTCGCTCAAGCTACGCTGAGCGGGCGTCCATACGACAACGTGTACCAGACAAGAATTTAGCTGTCGCAAACAGATCGGGCGTCAGCTGCGCACACAATATGTCGAGGGCATCTATGATATCCCCGTGACCTTGAAACCTAGGTTAAGGGTCACTTGAGGTCACTGGAAACAGAACCATTGGGTAGATCATACACGACTTACTATTAGTCGAGTTATTTGACGTTGAACAATATCGTGACCTTGAAATGTGGGTCAGAGGTCACTCAAGGTCATTGAAATTGGTGCCATTCGAAAGCTTGGGTGCGGTTTCCTATTCGCTTTTTACAGTCACTATGGCCGTATCTATAGCCGTTTGTGAAATATTCAGTGTCAAAAAATGGCCTGACCTTGAAAACCAGATTAGGAATCGTTCAAGGTCAATGAAAATGGCGCCGTTCGATAGACCATATGCGACTTTCTATTGGTCGGCCATTGTAAATATAGCTCTAACTTGTACCATTTTCGAGTTATTTGACGCTGAATAATATCGTGACCTTGAAATGTGAATTAGAGGTCACCCAAGGTCATTGAAACTAGTGCCATTCAAAAGCTTGCGTGCGGTTTCCTATTCGCCTTCTATAGTAACTATGGCCATATCTCTAGCCGTTTGTGAGATATTTAGCATCAAAAAGTGGCGTGACCTTGAAAACAGGGTTAGGGTTCGTTCAAGGTCATTGGAAATGGCATCATTTAATAGATCGCATACGAGTTCATATTCACCTTCCACAACAACTATGGCGCTACCTTGTATCGTCTACGAGATATAGCGACTTATTGGTAAAAAAATCGCAAAATTTTTATACCCCACCTGTATTTAGCGCACCCGCACGGGGTGACCCCGTCGGAATTTCGTGAACATGTTTGATGCTCGTAAAACTAGAATGATTGGGCTACCGTATGGCGAAAAAATTATGACAATATGCTAAGCCGTTTTCATCTGATACCGGAACGTCACGTACAGACGTACAGACAGACAGACGGACGGACAGACAGAATAGCTATATCAATATCGCGCGTCAGTGTGCTCACGCGCGATACAAATCTACCACCATACCTCAAATCTGCTGGTGCACTACCTTGTAAAATGAACAAGAATGCATTGGCCAACGTTGCTGGCATGATTTCGTAATTAAAGATGCAACAGTCAAACAAGTCACTTGCACTGTAACAGATATGGACACAAATCAACATTGTCAGTTCACAGGCTGTACTTCAAAATGTCCTCCTTTAGCGTGAACACATTCGATGTCTTCCTCGCCACTGGTCAATAGTCTTGTGAACAAGAACTTAGTGATCGCAAACAGATCGCGCGTCAGCTGCGCACACAATTCGACGAGGGCATCTATAGGTCTGATTACGCATGACCTTGAAATCTAGGTCAAGGGTCACTCAAGGTTACTGGAAACGGAACCATTGGATAGATCATACACGACTTATTATCAGTGCAGTTATTTAAGTTAAATATTATCGTGACCTTGAAATGTGGGTCAGAGGTCACTGAAGGTCACTGAAAATGGTACCATTTGAAAGCTTGGGTATGGTTTCTTATTCACCTTCAATAATAACTATGTAACTACAGCCGTATCTTTAGCCATTTCGCAGATATTCAGCATCAAAGAATGGCCTGAACTTGAAATATGTGCTTGGGGTCGTTCAAGGTCATTTAAAATGGCGCAGTTCGATAGACCATGTACGACTTTCTATTGGTCCGTCATTGTAACTATAGCTCTATCTTGTACAATTTTCGAGTTATTTGACGTTGATTAATGTCGTGACCTTGAAATCTGGCTTAGAGATCACTCAATGTCATTGAAACTGGTGCCATTCGAAAGCTTGGGTGCGGTTTCCTCTTCGCCTTCTATAGTAACTGTGGCGGTATCTGTAGCCGTTTGTGAGATATTCAGTGTCAAAGAATGGCATGACCTTGAAAACCAGGTTAGGGGTCGTTCAAGGTCATTGAAAATAGCGCCGTTTGACAGACAATATGCCACTTTCTATCGGTCCGCCATTGTAAATAGAGCTCTATCTTGTACCATTTCCGAGTTATTTGACGTTGAATAATATCGTGACCTTGAAATCGGGGTTAGAGGTCACTCAAGGTCATTGAAGTTGGTGCCATTCGAAAGCTTGGGTACGGTTTCCTATTCGCCTTCTGTAGTAACTATGGCCGTATCTGTAGCCGTTTGTGAGATATTTAGCGTCAAAGAGTGGTGTGACCTGGAAAACAGGGTTAGGGTTCGTTGAAGGTCATTGGAAATGGCACCATTTGATAGATCGCATACGAGTTTTTATTTGCCTTCCATAGTAACTATGGCGATATCTTGTATCGTTTGCGAGATATAGCGACTTACTGGTAGAAAATTGCGAATTTTTTATACCCCACTTGTATTTAGCGCCCCCGCAGGGGGCGACCCCGAAGGAATTTTGTTAAAATGTTTGATGCTGGTAAAACGAGAATGATTGAGCTACCGTATGGTGAAAAAACTATGACGACATGTTAAGCCGTTTTCATCTGATACCGGAACGTTACGGACGGACAGACGGACGGACAGAATTGCTATATCAATATCGCGCGTCAGAGTGCTGACACGCGATAAAAATTGACTGTTCAAGACCGCACTAGACATGGATGAGTCGCCATTTCAATTCATCCACACTATGGATTTGTCTGCGGTAGACATGACGCATTGACGCTGCATGACAGCCCAGATCTTATAATCCACAGGTCTGAGATCTAGGCTATTTGGAAGTCACAGCTTGGAAGCAAGAAAGTTTGGCGTTTCTTGACGCAGCAGTTCAACTGTTTGCACATGCGCGGCGCAGTGTGCGGTGCACTGTCCTGCTGGAACAAAGTCGTTATCGGACACTCTGCGCATTGCTGGCAGCAGTATGACGTCATTATGACGTCATGAAGCAGCATCGAAGAAGTCAGTAAGAGATATCACCAGAATTATTTCCTGCTTTGTAACAACAATGAAATTGCCGCATGCATTGCAGATTTATTGAACCGTTTTGTGAAGAAGTGTATGGAGTTGCATTTTTCAAGGTAGTGCAGCAACAAACTACATGTAAAGTAGGAAATTCAATTATATGTTTGTTGGCAAATAATTTTCTGTCTGCAACGGTGAAAGAATTATTAAAATCGGATAGTATTTGCGAAAGTTATGCTCAAATGAAAAAAGGTCCAGTTTTTTATGACTCACAGACAGACAGACAGACGGACGGACGGACAGACAGAATTGCTATGTACCGTAAATGTCGAGCGTCAGTGTACTGACGCGCGATAAAAATCGAAGCTAAAATATCTCTGCTCGCAAGTCGCATTACACCGAAACTAGCACAGACGTCGGCTTGTAGTTTGATTCTCTCGAGAATCGACTACTGCAACGCTCTCCTGTACGGCGCTCTGACCAGCACCATAGATGACGGGAGGGAGGGAAGTGCTTTTTTATTGTTTTTTTTTATATGCTGCTCATTCTGAGCGAATAAAGATGTATATAAAGGGGAGAGAAGAAGGGAAGGAGGGGAGAAGCGTGCGTATAAGCAGTCGATTATTCGTTGCGCCGCCTCTGCCGAAAAAATGGATGTCTGACCACAGCGCATGTGCGTCACAGAGATACAGATTTTCTCAGACAAAATAGCCGACGTCACTGACGTAACGCTCCGCTATAACTAACTCTTTATCGACAACAGGCACAGTGAAGCGAATACAAACCGCTTTCAGTAGGTGTGAAGTTTGCGCTGTATGTGCCGTCAGGCTTCTCCACGACGTCGACGGGCAGACGGCGGCCGGTCGGCGACAGCGCCTCGGCCCTGACCGCCGATCCTCGCGGTATGACGCCCGGTCCACCGGCCAGTCCAGCGGCGCCGTTCACCTGCACAGACGCAAGCGAGTTGACGCCGTACCGGTACTGCTTGTCGTGCCGATATTCGTTCACTCTAGACACCGCCATGGAGCAAGTACGTACGGCGGTCTGGATAAGACGACAGGCCGATTAGACCGCGGTCGACATTGTATGCCACGTTTCCGACACGCCGAACCCCGTCGAGAGACAATTCAGGGGCACGGACCGTACACCGGAGATGAGCTCGATGTTTTTGTCGATGGCAGACACGATCTGCCACTTCGACGGCAGCACGTAGTACGCGTACACACTACGTATGTAGTCGCCGCAGTGTCCTAGTCGCCTTCTACGCCGCTCGCGGTCTTTCACGACCCGCCGTTTCCGTCTCGCGTCGCTGCGCAGCGATCAACATGGCCTCCGTGTCGCCATGCTTCGCTTATACCGCAGCCCAGAGCCGGCCCGCTTACACATGGGACCAGCACGAACCGTGAAATTTACTACACGTTTAAAATAAGCGGCTAAACGTTTGTCAAACGTTTGCATGAACAAAACTAGAAGAGCACTCGGTGGAGCGCATGTACCTCCGACAAAGTTGTTCCCACGGCTCGCGGTGAATATAACCATTTTAAAACCACGCGTCGCTCCAGCGACGGGCTCCCAATACGTGGGATTTTCCCGACGTAATAAAATTCCGCGTTGCGGCGCATACGAAAGCGTTCCGGTTCCGGCATCCGGACTATAATCCGGATCGGGCTCAAAAGTTAATCAGTTTGTCCATGTCCTGACATCTGTCGACACGCAACATTTCATCCAAATCCATGCACGCGCTTTTGAGTAATCTTGCTAACACAGAGACAAACAGACTAACAGGCAGCCAGACAGACAGACAAGCGAACGCGGGCAAACGCATTTATCTCCTCCTTTGTCGGAGGTAATTAATTTATTCCTCAACTGAAACTGCTAAGAATGCCGTGTGGCTTAGTTTTGTAATTAATATTATATTTTAGTTATGTACGTGATAGTCTTTTAGTGCTTTTATGTTGTGATTGATTTGTGTTGTGTTATTCTACTGCATCAGTTGCGTATTCAATAAATAATAATTGCTATAACAAGCCTTATGGTGACTCCTTGTGGTTCCGTGCGTTTGTTTCTATTTTATCAATATTAAAGAATACAACAGTTATAGCTATAGATCAGAATAGATCGGCTGTTGTTCTAAGATCACAGCCCCTGCACTGCCAGCTTGTTATGTCACTATAACAACAAACAGATTAACACCATCTCAATAGCTGCAGCGTATACCATACGATCGGCTGATAAGAATTACAGTAATGGCGTTAATTGTTCAGTAAATATTTTAATTTACATTATAGCGTCATAACTTTACGCCAAACGATATAACAACGAAAGCGTGGATCAGATTAACATAATATTAAACGAATCCATGAGATACAGGGAGTAATCTTCGGGGGTAGGATATCTCAAGAGGGGGGGGGGGTTATGTCTGATCATGGTATTATAATTATGAGGTAACGGTAAGTATAAGTAAGTATAGCGGTAACGGGTGGTTTTACACCTATTGCTGGACATCGCACCGAAGAACCGAAGAAGTATTAAATATTGCATATATTTAGACAAAACAAGCAAGCTAAACATTTAAATGCGTGCCTCCCTACGGCTGGTATGCGACGTGGCCGGTGAGCCAGCGCGGATAGGCCAAGGCGCACAGCAGCCAGCAGCCTAGGCGAGCAGTGAACACCTCGCGCCAGTCACTGCCGGCGCACCTGCCCAGGTAGGCCTAGCAGTCAACAATCATTACCTGTGCACGTGTGCTGCTGGAGCGTGCCGGGCAAGATCCAACAGCCACTGTGATGATAGCCTACCGACGGTAAAGTCGCCTAACTCACTCACGACATGAGACGGGAGAGGGTTAGGCTACCGCCGGTGATCGACTGTATTTAGTGCTTCTTCACGCATCAGTATAAATAAATTTATCACTTGCATCATCTTTTGCGGTACGCCTATTACGCGATTACTTGTGGCCCCCAAAAGTAAGCCACTTGATGTTTGATAGTAACATTTGGCAAATGTGGACCGATTTTCGAAATTCTTTCACCAGGTGATTCGCAAGAAAATCTTCTACGTAACATCACGAAGCAAGCAAGCAAAGTAAAGATGTGTAATGGGCGTAGGCGTGTGCCTCTATGTCCAGCTTGCGCAAACGAAAAATAAGCAGTGCAAAAGTGCGATTATATTACAATGTTATCATCCGCATTTGTATGACTTATGTTCTCGACCCCGGTTAACTCAACCTTATAATCATATAATATATCCTGGTGTTGCCAAAATTTATCTACTATTTCTGGCAAGCTGTGTCATACATTAACAATTCTGGGTGCACAAAAAATCACAGTGATATCTATTATTAACTAATTTTTAGCTATGACCTTTAGTTATACTGTCTTGCTGCTTTTCCAGGTACAAAGTCACTCTACTATCATATTTATTAAGATTCCCACCTCACGTGCAATATGTTGCTACACATACCTTGTGAAAGTCGAAAATCGAAAAATGTTACTAAATTTTCACGCTGAACGTGACAATTAATATGATTAACTAAAATTTAATGTGAGATCTTATGTAACATGCCACAAAAAAATATCGCACTAATGATTTTACTTAAATATGTGTACAAAATGTTAGTCAGTCAGTCAGTCAGTCAGTCAGTCAGTCAGTCAGTCAGTGTGAGCAGTCTTGAGACAGTCTGTCTAACTACTGTTAAATGTTAAATCAAGTCCGCAAAGTGTTCTCAGAAACATGTCAACAGTTTGTTGAGGATGCTATCAAAATCAGTAGCATCAAGTGCGTTGCTTTGTGCTACGTGATGACAGAAACTATGCGTTACAGGTAAAGAAATGCTATACTGCAGCGCTAAGTATAGATGAGTAACAGTTCACCAGAAACTCTTCTGTTAATTCGTGTGGTAGACTAAGCTTCCGCGTGGTAGACTAAGCTGGCTACCCGTCAGCTTTTTACTGCACGTTAAATACACACTATCGTATCGTATTAATTCTAAAACAATATCACGACATCCGTTAATCGTTTGCATGGTCGCGAAATTGTGTAAACGAAATTGTAGATCTCAAAAATGCCGTCTTGCACTGAGGTCTTCATACTAACAAGATCTTGGATTTTAACAAGATCTTGGATTTTAGCGGTCCAATAATGGGTTCTTTGAAAAGCCCATGTACGACTTCCCATCATCAATACATACCATAGTTCTAAATTGCTTAGTTTTTGAGAAAATTGCGGTTTTGCATTTTGGCGACAGACAGACAAACAAACAGACTAACAGATAGACAAACAGACTAACAGATAAACAGATGGACAGGCCCATCGCATGAAGCCGCTCTCGCTGTCGCGAGCGGCGGCTTAATAAGTGAGTAAAAATGACTATGCAATGTTTGTGGGTAACGAGCACGTAGGGAGACCTGCGTTCACGAGCCTGTGTCATCAATAAGTAGGCGTGGCTTTATACTCATTAACGCCTGCAGTTGTGAACTTGTCACTCGAGCACGACTGCAGCCTTGAGGCAATCTGTGCCATTCACTCATCATTCATTCATTCATTCATTTATTCATTCATATTCGTCTACCTGTCACGCTGCAGTAATATACAGTACACCGACTGTACCGACTGTACAGTATTTCCCCGGACATAATACCTCCCGGACAGTTCCCGTCCCTACTTCCCTATACAGCTAAAGGGGTAATCTCCGGGGAGAGATTGATTGATTGATGCACTAATGTTGACTGTGGTGGAAGACAGGGCGGAGTATTATCGCCTTATCTGTTTGCATTGTATATTGACAGTATTGTTGACAGAGCTAGGAACAGTCGTATTGGCTGCTATTTAAAAGGTCTGTGTATGAGTGTTCTATTGTATGCAGATGACATACTTTTAATTGCTCCTTCTGTCTCGTCGGTAAACAAACTGT
>Ga0209149_1000988_pt1 | contig 13426 bp, 7 predicted proteins | sample WorMetTyACAVOLI2_FD_187423 | JGI IMG/M metagenome (GOLD analysis project Ga0209149, IMG submission 187423) | Marine gutless worms symbiont microbial communities from Max Planck institute for Marine Microbiology, Germany - Olavius algarvensis... ... | reverse complement strand
CTCCATCAACTTTTGATGTCAACTGGTTGCAAATCTAGCCACAGCGGCTTCCTGGATGTCAGTCGTAGCAATGGTGGGCTAAGTATATCAGGCCGGATTGGCCAACTGTCATGTTTGACGATTTTCTCCACCAGCTTGTCAGTGGCAGCCTTCCTTCGTAGGGCTGGCGGTTCAATGTTGGAGAGCACTGGAAGCCATGGGAGAGGTGTAGGATGGAGGGTACCAGAGATGAGACGCATCTACTAAACTACTTAAAAGCTATATCACGCAAAATTTTGCACACTAATTACCCTATTATATTTACGAGTACGTAGCTTTTGCATTGTTATTTGTAGCCAAATAAAACTTGGCAAATATATGTTAATATCAATGTTGAACAGTCACAAAATGTGTATAAAACTGTCTTGAACTGTTGAAGAGTTATTAGCAAGGAATTGTGGTGAGTACATTTTTGTGCACTTTGTATAGTGGTGCTTGAAATTTTGAATGTTACTATCAGTAGGCTGATACACAGTGGAGAAAATTGATGCTGTATTGCATGTTGGTGCACAATGGACACACCAAAGAAACACTGAATTAGGGGCATAATTGATTTGCCAAACCGAACCGAACCCACAACGTTCAGAGTTAGTTTTTTGTGGGACACAGTACATTGCTGTGATGACATGCATGTCGTTTATTTTTACAGTACAGTGGTGTGGTAACGTTTGTCGCTTGCTGCAGGCCAGTAAAGCGTCAGGCAGTTACATTTTCAACACTTAGCTAAAGTTTGCATTTAAAGTTTGCATTTCTGTCAGTGGATGTGGGGAACTTTCTGACGAGTTGTCGACTAATGAAATAAAATGTAATTGATACGTGGCAGGTCTAATTTTGAATGAGAGATATTAAGGAACACCTCAAATCTGTGTTGAGAGTGGCTATATAATAACGTGACAAATATTGATGGGCATAAAGTGTACAACATGGATATGATTTCTGTATCCATCAATCAGTGGTTTATTGAGTATTTCGGCATTAGATGCTGGATGACACAACTTTTCAGATCTTATTCGCTTGAACACACATCATTTTTCAACTGTAACAGTGAATAATTTTTAAAAATTTTATCTGATCTTTCCAACTGTTTTACAAAACTCATGCAATAAGTCAGAATTATTTATTTTTAAGAATTGTTTGATTTATGAACTGTGTTCGTAGCTTCTCGCAGGTGGGTGGCTGGTCCCATTGTGAACCGCGAGCTGGAACCACGTTCATTTCATGCAGCATGTGCCGCTGGTTGCAAGCTGGTCGTCATTGGTGGCCGAGGACTGCAAGATCAACATTTTGCTGATGCATTTGTTTTCGATATTGGTGGGTAACTGAATGATGGTGTATATTCAGTGTATTATTTTGTTATGTTTGAAGCTGAAATGTGAGTTATGAAACTATCACACATATACTGATACACAGTATATTTTTGCTCTGTTCTGGGTATTATCAAAAAAAATCTATCATGTTCTGATCTGATTCATTCCGTTTAATGTCAAGATTACAACAAACTTGATTTGGTTAATCAATACAGAGTAACTTCTAAAACACTGATGAATATTTGTTCATCTGTATTTTATTTCAGTGCATTTTGTGTAGAGTCGAAAGTTTGGCAGAAAGTGAAGGTTGAAGGTGATACACTGATTGGTCGTGGAGCCCACACATTGGTAGCAGTTGATGGCCGTATAGTTCTGTATGGTGGTTCTGCTGAATTTCGACGTAATCTTGGTCACTGCACTCGATACTTTAATGACATATACATCATGAAAACTGGTAAGTTAATTTTATCTGTCAGATTTTTGACAGCATGCAACAACAGTTTAATGTATATTTATATTGTAATGTATTAATACTAAGATATTAATTGAGTAAGAGCAGTTAACGTGTTCATAAATGACAAGTGTCACTACGCAGACACATCAGTAATTACGGGTAACAGAGTTCGAAGAAGTATGTCTTCAAGTGAGAACACAAGACAGGAAGTGATGGCTGAATAGTTCTGTATGTTGGTTCTAGAGTTTGTATTTATTAGAGTGCAAGAAGCACATGCAGTATTACTGTAACTTTTTGCACCAAGTCATAGGTTCATAGTAGAGGTAAAGATGTCATACTCCTAGGGATTGTAGTCCGGGTGCTTATCTCCCTGTCATAGGCCATCAAACCAACTATTCGTCATTTTGTGACTGAATATGGCACATTAAACTTGGCTTAATCATGACACGTGGCCAGTACAACACCAGACCCAGTCACCAAATTATGCTGCTCAATGACAGGCGTGAGGCATGTGGGTGAGTCATTGCATGATAGCAGCGTAGCTTGGACTCGAATCCCCCGACCTCTAGATCATGAATCGGATGTCCTGGCCTTTACACCACGTCAGGTTCAGTATATTTTTTGTATTCAGTTGCATTTGTATTGCTTGTCGTCTAATTAATAAAAGTTGTAAGAGTTCTGAAGACTTAGTATGTTTGTCTGTAGATGTGTTGTCAGTCACCAGCAATGGACACAAGTGATAACGACATTGTGTAAACTCTTTGAACACACCTAACAGCAGCCAGACTGTTTTATATATTGACAAAGTTATTATGATACTTCTGCAGTATGCAGCTGATGTTCTGCATTATATGGCCGCACTTTTGTACGTGCCAAGTTTGAGCTTGTTAGCGGTGTCAGTTTGCTAGTGTTGTCATTTCACTGTAAAACCATTTGTTAAAATTATCAGATATGTTCACACAATTTGATGCCATGTTTCAAATGTACCTATACTCAGTATTGTTACTTGCTCAATACTAGTGGTATCTGTGCGAGTATCCTCCACGATACCGATACCAAAAAATAGTTAGGGGTCATCCATAAAGGACGTCTGCAAAAATATAGCAAAAAAATGACTCCCCCTCCCCCTTGTCCGTTTTTGTCCACATCAGGATAAACCCTCCTCCTCCCCCCCTTGCGGACGTCCGCATACACGGCAAATGGACACTTGTTAATGCTGATCTGACTGGTACACTACACGGGACTGTAGAAGATTAAGAGTACAGTAACTTGAATGCACTGCTACATACGCATCTCTGAAGTCACAATACAGCTTGTAGCGTGCATACATTCGGAAATCGTATACAGCAACAACAACTATTATAGTGATGACAGTGACTACGGTGGCGCTCAACAGCATTACAAGTCGTGTAGCCATGTAGACAGCTTGCATTAGTCATCAGCAGCAGCGGCCACCACCCGCCGGCATAGCACACAGCGACAGCTCAATGGTATCCAGCAGTCATTGCTGCGTGGTGTGCTAGGGGTCAGTATAATCTGATATTAGTTAGCGTGGTGGGGGTGTGGACTGACCGACGGTACCACTGCTGCTGATGCAGTACTAACGTTGTGCCTGGCTGTTGCTGCACCTGCTACAGTAATAGACTGACCACACTGCCGTCGGGCGGGCGTGCCAGCCAGACATACACTGGATGCAGATATAGGATCCGGCTTGCAGGCTGATACACAAACGGCTCTGTCTTCCAGGTCTACATGTGACAGATCTGCGGACGTCCGCTTACGCTGAAACCCACCCCCCCCTTGTCCGCTTTCGTCCGCATTCAGCTTCACCCCCCTCCCCCTCCTTCCTGCGGACGTCCTTTATGGATGACCCCTTATTGCATTTCATGGCCATCAGCTGACAAAATGCTAACCGGCGTGCTTCTTACGATGGTTGTTGGCAAACATTAGTTAGTCAACATGTTTGCTGCCCTTAGACATTGTGTACTGACTACGGATGCTATGTCAACTCTGTAATTAGGATATCACTGCTGTCGGTCTGTCCGTTGACTGTTTTGTCAGTGAACTGCTGGCACATTCTCTGCTCCGTCCTACGCTGCCATGAAAAAATGAAAGTGAAACCATGCACAATTCAGTTTTATATGTTCGTCAAACCAGTGTATAGGCCTAGTGTAGTTGCATTTTCATTGTATAACTACACTGAAACTCAGTACAGTCATATCTCCGTATATCGAACTCGGTTAATTCGACACCTCATTTATATAGAACTAAAGTCAAAGTCCCGACAGCTGACAATGATTAAGTATAGCAATTAATGTCAGTTTTTCGAACACAGCTATATCGAAATCTCGGTTAAAGCGGCAGCGTATATATCGAAGTTTACATATCACAATCGTCATTGGCAGACGAAATAGCCTCCAGTTTATGCTAGTAAGCCTACAGTTCATGTAAACACGGAGTAGGCCTACTGTCACCTGCTCGGGGTGCTGACAGCTTGCAGAACCCACCACTGTTACTCATTATCTATGGCTTATCAGTCATCTGCCACTTCTCATGGTCCGCAGAGATGCCCTTCTCACTTTCCTTCACTTCTGCGGCTGCTCCTTCATGTGCGCGGGACATTAAGACAAGATGTGCTGTTTGTTCAGTGACAGGGTGTAGTGTGCAGTAATTATGGCTATCCAAAGGAGAAAAAAATCCAAGCAGAGATGAAAAGACTAATGGATTGTTGTCTGTGGAGAAGGGTGAGAACAGTGTACCATAGCTAAAAGTTAAGGAATAATGTGACAGAAGATACGAATATACTAAAACATTACCTTGTGACTTTTATATTTGTTTTCTCAGTATGACTGGAAATAGATAGGCCTGTTGCAAAATTTTGTTCCCTGTCGCGTGCCATACTTATAACTGGATGACCCGATGCAGTTGAACGGTTATATCGAAACATGGATATTTCGAAGTTTAGCCAGCTGTCCCCTGAACTTTGATCTATCAAGATTTGACTGTATACAGTGTCATCATGTTATACACAATCATGCAGATATAACTCTGATATTTCTCTGGTGTCGTCAGTACAGTGAAATTTATATTTGTTTTGTGCACCAAGCTGTGCTGAATATTGCAGGCAAACATTCATGTCTTGTAAACAACTTGCTCAACAAGAAATAAAACTAACCATAATAGCAAAGCCATGCAGTTATTAATTACAGAAATAGTCACTGTGGTCAGTTAGCACTGCAAACATTAAACAGTGCAGTAAGTACTTGCCTTTTATAATAATCTGCTGCAACAGAAATGCGTAACAGAATGCCGTAATTCCTTCATAGTGCAATGATCAGTCTTGTCTACAGTGGTACAGTATTTATTTACATCATCAGTAAACAACAGCAGTTACAGGTTTACTTCAGAACAAGTAAAGGACGGTTTACAGTACAGTTCATGAGCTGATCCTGTTATATACAATATTTTGAAGCAAAACAGGTTTATACATACCAACAGGCATGGCATGGCAGGGCGTCTGTATCATAGACCTCTTAAAATAAGGACTGACGGCAGCCACTCTCGGTTCCGCGAACTTGGGTCCATTGGTATTTTTAGTATTTTTGCTATAACTTCTTGAAAAGTGGTCCGCAGAGAGACCGCGTGACAATTCTTCTAGTTGGATATTTTGCTCAGTCACTGAAGGTCACTCAGAACTACACCACTTAATTGTAGGCTGAAAGCTTAGACCTCTTAAAATATTTTAAGAGGTCTATGGCTGAAAGCTGGATATTGTATTGAGTTTTTTGGGCCGCAGCCGATCCAAACCAAATTCGGCGTACGTGGACATGTCAAGGGGTGACAACGTTCAGGTAATTTTAGGCACGATCGGCCCATTTTGGGCAAAATGGGGCTGGCATGAGTCCCGCGGAGCGCGAGTTTTTTTTGTTTGGTAAACCACGCGACCTTTCGACGTGTTTCAGTGTTCCGTTGCGGAATCCGAAAAGACATTTTCGAAAATTTTCACGTTAGGGGTCATTTTCCCCCAAAATCGAAAATCGGTCAAAACAGGAACCTCACTCAGAGGAGGCTACAGGTCACGGGATGCACTGCAGAGAGATATTGTTTACTCCACGTTTATAGTCCAAGGCCAGGGAGTTTATAAAATCGGTCAACTTTTATCTACAACGTACGGTTGCGGAGCTACGGGGCGTCAAAACTGCCCAATTTTCGGATTTTGTTTCCCCATACAAAACCCCTAAAGCGTACCTTCTGGTAACCAGCCTACAGCCCAGGGGCTACATCGCAGAATGATTCCATGTGGTGGTCGAGATTTCATACGACTTCTGGTAGGGGAGCTGGGGACCCCCAAACTTGCCCAAATTTTCGCCTGTGGCAAATGGCTATATCCATACAGAATTCAACTGCACGGCGTGTCAGATCTGGACCAAAGATGTCTGAAAACGCGCAATTTTTAGGACGCATGTACTTTCCCACCAAATATCTTCGCCCCTACCCCCAAAATCAGCCCCAAATCTCATTTTGAGGGACCTTTCAATGCAAAACCTATTATACAGATAGCTCTCTGTAAGTCACACGTTAATGGAGTTCCGAAGGCGAAACTTTAGAGCTATATAGGTATAGGCAAGTATACTTGGGGTGTTTCAAAATTTTTCCGCTAGGGGGGATCCGGGGGGCGCAGGGCTTCTTAATGTAAATTTGAAACCCCCCTATTACCTCGGAAACTACTGGAGCTAGAAAGTTGAAATTAAAAACAATTAGATGTGGTAAAGTACTCGCTACGGGTACAAAAATTTTTCCGATAGGTGGCGTCCAGGGGCACAGGGCCCCTAATGTAAATTTGGGACTCCTTGATATCTCGGAAACTACTAGAGCTAGAAAGTTGAATTTTAAAAAAAATACCATTATATGTACTTGCTTTGGGTACAAAAATTATTATATTATACAATACAACACGAGGGCGGCCGCCATATTGATTTTCGACAACTGTCTGTATCTCCGGGGCAGACTACGGCTAACAACTGCACGACGGCTTTTAGCCTACATGCAGTCGAGAGCGCTAGCGACGACTACAGCTTCTATGTTCAACTTGCGTCGATTTTATGTTTTTTCTGCGGGAGTTCTCAAATTCCCACTGCAAAAGTAACATTCCAGTCCAAAGTACCGGGGTGCTATTCACTAAAGGGCGTACGCCATGAAATCTTACCTACGCTTGGCGTACACTCAACGTACACCGGCGTACTCTATTCACAAAGCGCTTCGTGCGTACGCTGAGCGCAGATTCTTGCGCCATGTTTGTTTTTATTGTGAATGTGAAAACGATTGAAAGTAACGGACTGTTAGTAGATGTCTGCGGCACCATGTGTACCAAATTTTGTAACAAACGGACCACTTTTGACGAAATTACAGTAAAAACCAAATACACCGATGGACTCAAGTTCGCAGACCCGAGCATGGCTGCCGTCAGTCCTTATTTTAAGAGGTCTACGATAGGTACAAAATGGTGGTTCACTGCTACAATGTAAACAGACCACAACTACTCATATAAATGAATGTGAAAGATAAAAACGCTGAGAAAATACCACCACAACATACAGATTCAAAGACCAACATAAGCATGGAATGACTCAAATTTCCAGTCGGTTACAACTGACAGAAAATGTACACGTTTATTTGTTGATTTAATCCAAATAATGTAAAATGACGTAATTATTCATCATGGGTGGCATTCAGTCGTGATGCATCCTTATCATTGCATTACATTACACAGCCTTATCCTCTAGCAGCCTTCAAATTATGTCTTATGGACAAGAAAAATCTTGATCAGAACATATTCAAAATTACATTGTAGTCTGTCTCATATTGTCACACTGTGGTCAGTTAGCACTGCAAACATTAAACAGTGCAGTAAGTACTTGCCTTTTATAATAATCTGCTGCAACAGAAATGCGTAACAGAATGCCGTAATTCCTTCATTGTGCAATGATCAGTCTTGTATGGAACCCAGCTCAACCTATTTTACACGATCACCACAGGCCCACAGTTGTGTTAAGTTTTGCATCAAATTTAAAATCACTTTGTTTGCATTCAAAGTTCTCACTGGATCTGCCCCACTCTACCTTGCTGATTTACTGCCATCATACGATCTACTCTTTCAACATGGTGCATTCTTGCTATAATGTTAACTCTTTCCATACTTGCACATTTTAACTTTCTACCCTAACGTCTGTAATTGCCATTGGCCTGCCATCTTCAGTTAAACAATCTCATCTCTAGATACTTTCAAGTCCAAATTCAACCCACTACTTTACTCTAGCTTTCTCAGCCTAACAAGATGTTCACATAGCACTGCCAAGTCAACGACTGGGATGATGTCATGGGTGGCATTCCTAACGAGATGTTGCGAGTACACTAGTTGCGAGTACCAGTGTGAGTACGAGTACATGGACTATGAGTACACGTTTAAGTACGAGTACACTGACTACGAGTACAAGTACAAGTATCACTGACAGTTAAAGTTCAGAAGTCCTGCACAGATCAAGATAATTTCTTTATGATGCAAACAAAATGTCTCAATTCATTATTCAGTACACAGCCATAGCTGTCAAGTCATTTACTCTTTATGTTAATATTGCAGTATCATGCTCATTGTCATTATCACATCAATGTCACACACGACAAATGCCATTGCATTAAAGGTAGGTGAGTGCAAAAATGCGATCATCTGACATTTTTGATCTCGACTGCCTCATAATAAGCCCTTCCTTGCTGAAAACCATTCTATCAGCAAATTTAACGTTCAACATCTAAACCAAATTGGTTGACAAAATTCGTCCACACAAGTACCAGAGCTACAAGTACGAGTACAAGTAAGTACACGAAATTTGTGCTCTAGTACAAGTATGAGTTCTACATCTGTACTATATAAGTTTGTCCATAATAATAATAACAGTAATAATAATCATCATCATAACGGGGAAACATTTTGGCAATCTTCACTGACATTCACAATGTCTTGGCCCTCTTAACCTCATCTCCATGGAGGCCAGTAAATAGCAGCAGCTATAAACAGAAAGGCAAAAGCAGGTACGATACAAATTATCATAAAGGTTGGTTGGTTGGTGTTTAATGGCACTTTCAGCACAGTAAGCCTATATCGTGTCATGCTAAATCAAATTTTTGTGAAGAAATTTGTTTTGGATAAGAAGTTGCAAATATATTGTTTAGATGTATTAGTTAAAATGTGAGAGAGCTGGAAAGTTGTGACAAAATGATCATAATGAAGGTGAAGAACTGAAAAATAAACCATAAACAAAAACTCTAAAAAATAAACTATAAACAGTGAAAACATCAAACAGTCCATGAACTGTTATGTTTACAGCTAATGCATCCTCATGCAACTGGTCTTTGTGGAGACAAGTTACTCCTCGACATAGGCATCATTGGACACGGCCCGTCTAGCCAAGCACTTGGCACAGTAGTACAGACAAACTAGGCTAACAGAAATAATATATAACACAAAAAACAACTACACCTAATGAAACCAAACTATGGTAGCCCTGATTCAGGTTGTCTTTTATGCCAAAGTATCATAAAGACAAATTTTAACGCGTGACCTTTACATTACTGAATATACGTATACAAAAAAGATGGAAATAGAAACAGTGCTTCAGCACAACCAGTCACACAAATGCAACTGTTTAAAATAAAAGAAATACATCAGTGTTTAATATATTGATCGGCTTGTTGGTAAATATCACCTCCTTAGCACCATAACAGTGATGCTGCATGCTTTCAGGTAGAAATCTAACAGCAAAGCCAACGTGTTTACTATTTATAACAAACAGGCACTTAACATAGTCTGGCGAAGTCTTATTACCGGTACATTATTACATGTAACAAATGTACAAGGCATCACCAACAACAATCCTTAATTGAAATTCAACTCAAATAAACAGCTCAACATAGTTTCTCATTTGTACAAAAAGCAGTAAATATGTTTCTTTTGTTTAAAAATGGAATAGCACATTGTCATGACAGCTGCAGCAAAATATATTCAAGTGGAATCTCTTATTTCAGGCAAAAATGACTCCCAGCACGTTACAACCTACAATTGCAAACAAATATTTCAGCTAAGATACAGTATACAAATTACAAATATCAACCACCAAGAAGTACAATGCACTCCAAATATTAGCAATGTACATTCTCCTGTTATACAGCAATATACTGTACACCGTGTCCAAAAAAGTATTACACCAAACTCGTGGCAATAACTTTGTCAATTCTTAATGGATTTTCAAAATTCTTTCACTGCTGTAAACAGAAGTATATTTCCAACAAAACCCATATAATACTTCAGTATGTTGCCGCACTACCTTGTGAAAATTATAAGTTCACATTTTGGCATATCTGGAAGAAAATGCAAACGAATGTGTAACATACATTGATTTTTGAACACGCCCAGCTTTAATGCATTTAGCTTACTTGCTTACTTATTGTTTCAATTTCTGGTTCCTGTCAAATATTCTTTATAAATAGCTCAACAAGTTTTGTGAACTGAAGCAGCATTTTCTGCATGTTTGGCATGGCATTCACCAGACCATCATTGATAATGCAATTGACAAGTGGCGTGGATGTCTTCGCACAGGGTGACCACTCACCTGGAAAACATCGAATAGTCAGGGAATTGGATAGTGGTCAGGGAAAAGTCAGGGAAAATGGAAAAAGTCAGGGAAAGTTAAAAATCACCATCTTGCAGCTGTGCGAGAGAAAGATATTACCACGTTTTAAAGATATTAAAGCAGGCATAACAGTATGTAAAATCATGGTCATAACTATAGTGGTGAAGACGGCATGAAAATGCCGCATGTATGTAGGATCTGGGGTTTGTAATTTATGTGAAAGAACTGACTACCGTTGAAAGACCCTATCGATGAAATGTTGCCAGCCGCACTGGAAAAGTCAGGGAATTTGATTTGGTATGGAGAGTGGTCACCCTGACATGTGTGGCGGACACTTTGAGCAACTACTGTGACAGCATTTGGCCATATGATAACATGTTTCAGTTTTTGTCAAATGTGACAGGATTTTTAGATTGTGTTTTTGGAAATTACCACAAATTCGAACTGCTAAACTTCGCCATGTAGTGCGGCAACATACTGAAGGTATGGTGGGAAGTATTATATGAGTTTTGTCGGAAATTTACTTCTCTTTCCAGCAGTAAAAGAATTTTGAAAATCCATTAAGAATTGACCATTTAGTTTGGTGTACTTTTTGCAACACAGTGTAATGGTTTGACCACAAAACAGTTAATATGATAAATACACATTGATACTACAATCACAATTTATAAGTCATTCTAATTCAGTCAGTCCGATCTCTCAATAACGAACAGCAGCAGGTAGACTGTTCTATAAGCATGGTCCTGCAACAGTAAAATTTCTGTCACTAAGGTGATACTGCATCTGATGGGTAGAACTAGTGAAGGATTTCTGTTAAGCACAGATAAAACTAGCCAATGTCTTAGATCAGCTGACAAGCAAAGTACAAAGGTGTTGAAGAGATACATTCAGTTGGTACAATCATTAGTTAACATATTTCAGTTGTGTAAAGTAAGAAGTTTTTACATTAAAGTACAAAAGTGTTAGGCCATGCAGTCTTGTACACTAAGGGCCGGTTGCACCAATGCTACTTAACTTTAAGTAGAGATTAACTCCGGTGCTAATCTCTACTTAGCGAATCGTTGCACCAACCACAATTTGCCGCTAACGGTTTCTTAAATCCTCACTTAAGTTAAGCGGCGATTTTTCATCACTTACATTAAGACGCCGTCTTAAAAATGGAGAATTTATTATAAATACAAACTTTTTCAACTATCTGACAAGAAACACAGTACTCACCGACTAGTAAACCATACAATAATCATAAATTTGTACCATAAAACTAGTTATTTCATAGTAGGCCTATTCACAGCTTGCGCGAAATTGTACTATGCGGCCTATGCCAGCCTAGCTAATTAATATTCATACGCCTGAGCTACAGCACTGTTTTCGTCTGCTGCTGGCTCCCGGTAAACCAATGAGAAGTGTCGTGTATAATATGTTATCTTCCATTAAATAGTCGCTAGGCCTATAGGTCAAGGCCATGCAAGCTATAGGCTATGGGCTGCCGTATACGCTGTATGGTACACACGCACTATCTGCAACTTGTTTACATCTGTCATCCGAGCAGCCAATAGGAATCGTCGTAACATTGGAGGCATGCTTAAAACTCCACTTAACTAATCAAGCATTAATTTGCGTCCATGAACGAACGCGAAATAAGTGATGATTTAATCTCCGCTTAAAGTTAATCAGAGATTAACTAACTGGCAATTTTAAAAATAGCGTTGGTGCAACCGGCCCTAACACAGCCAGTTGAAATTTCATAGTAAACCCACCAACAAAATGGCAACCAGTGGAGATTTCTTAGAACCTGAGCAATGCTGTATTGCCACTCCAGTCAGTTACAAGATCGGCAATGTACTCTGCAGTCGCCAGAACAGATTGTCAGTAATAATACTCATCAGGAAGTTGCTGTTGTCCAGAAAGATAGGTGATAAAGGCCTGATCAAGTGCTTTGGCTGTGTCAACTAGGGATGTGCGGAATAGATTTTTAATTTCAGTTTTAGTTTGGTTTTTGAAAAAAAACTTGGATTCAATGGATTTAAAATGTGCTTTATCTTCATACCGAATGCAAGTAAAAGTTCTAGTTTGTAACTTTTAATTTGAATTATGGATTGCATGCAGTTTTTGTCAGAAACCATTTGAACGTATGTCAAATTTTTGGACGTTTTTTAAAAGCAAATAGTTATGCCAAATCAAGCGCCTCTGTATCTTCGGACCTAAAGGTGCTATACAAATCCGTTATTATTATTATTATTAACCGATTTTTGGTTTTCTACACACCCACAGTGTCGACTAGTAAATGGATGCAGCTACTGAAGCTGGCAATAAGCAATGCAGCATGGAATAGTTATACGGTCAGTCAACTCTTAGTGGTCATATGTTGTGTCGATAAAGGTGTCAGATGATGACAACATCGTGTGCATATTAATACCATCGGTCCATCAGTATCACTGTTATTATCAAATCATAACATCATCACTCTTATCAAAGGCGTGAGTTTACCTGTTGTTGATAAGTAATCATGCACTGCAAATAGTTGGAAACAGTCGACTTGAAATCATGAGCTTTCTGGCGATCAAACCTTGCCAACTCTTTGCGTATCGTCTCAGACACTTTATTGAAATCTTTCTCATTCTTTGCAACTGTCTGCTCCAACTGCCAGACATCAGCAACAAACACAGATCAGTTGAGTACTCCACACTCAAGACTGAATAGAAATGCTACCGGTTTAAGCAACTGTACCAGCTAGAAATTAGCATCTGTTATCATTATCAGCTTCTAGATGAGAACATTTTTATTTTTACAGTTTTTAACCCCACTTATAGGTATGGTATAGTAGGGTTTAACGTCCCACTCGACACAATATAGGTCATATTCGGAGACGATTTTACGGGTCAGTGAAATATGACCCAACCAACAGTGTCATAGCACTGAAGGACAATGGCTAGTTAACCAGG
>Ga0209149_1000987_pt1 | contig 13427 bp, 10 predicted proteins | sample WorMetTyACAVOLI2_FD_187423 | JGI IMG/M metagenome (GOLD analysis project Ga0209149, IMG submission 187423) | Marine gutless worms symbiont microbial communities from Max Planck institute for Marine Microbiology, Germany - Olavius algarvensis... ... | reverse complement strand
TCTAACTATAACCGTTTCTGAGATAGAGCGAGATATTGGTCGAAAATCGTCATTTTTTCATACCCCCTTGCATTCGACGCCCCCGTTAGGGGGGTTCCCGTCGGAATAGCGCTACCCCGTTTTGTATGGCAAAACTAGAATGGCTTGACTACCCGATGGTGAAAAAATTTCGAAGATATCTTATTCGTTTTGGCGCAACTCACGAACGTGACAGACACACACAGACGGACAGACACTGCATGCCGGCAATAGCTGCGCCATGCATAGCATCGCACGGCAAAAATGACACACCGAACTGACAGTGGGTTTTGGGTGAAGTCAGTCACCAGATTTATGTGGGTCATGTTTGTGGGTCAGGTCAGCGCTTTTGATCCATTGACTCGACAGTCCGTGTTTTTGCCACGCGTGACCTATGTCGTCGTGCGGTGTCTGTCTGTCACGTTCGTGTATTGTGTCGAAACGGCTAAAGCTACGGCCATGCGAATAGGAAACCAAAGCTTTCGAATGGTACCATTTTCAATGATCTTGAGTGACCTTGACGCCTGTCCCGGTGGCGCTACTGGTAGCGTCGCGGTACGCGCTGTTTCTCTACGGTGATAGACGAGTCTGGATTCGAGGCCCAGGCTGGCCGGATCATTGTGTCAGGTTATAGCGGCGTATTCTTTGAGATTAAATTCTCGGGCAGGCACAGAGGGTTCGACGGTGTCCTCTTTAATCTGTGATCGTTGGCTAATACTGGGTTTAGAGACGCTCAGTATTAGTCGCTGCTTGAACCACTGATAACAGATGGCCTCCTGCTGTATACGCTGGCCGGTCATCAATGGCTGTTTTCACATGCACCGCTAAATTAGACCCTGAGGCCCACGGTGCGAGGTGCGCCAGAGCTATGGCCGTCCATCATGCAGTAGGTATTATCCGCTAGAGAAACAGTGGTTATAGGCCAAGCAGGGTAAATATCATGGCAGAAGGTCTCTCCACTCCGATCCCTCACTGTGCCCTACACACCTCTCTATAAGGAGAGGTCGCGCAACAACTACAGACTAGAGGGTGTTTCAGAAAAGGAGGAGGCCATCTTGGAATACTTTCACTTCTGTTAAGTCTTTTTGCGTGAAATTTTGCAGATTTGTTTGCAATTTATATCCACATAAATCTACCAATTTTGGTAGATTTATCTTAATATTTCATTAAAAAGCATTAATTTTTCCACGAGTACTCGTCGTTTTCACCCTGTCAAGTTTTGAGTAGGCATGAAAATGCAGCTTTTTGGAAATGACTTCATTTTTTCGTCGTCGCGTGTCTCAGTGTCTGATAATTATAAACAATCAATAACTGTCTGCTTTTTACTGTCAACGTTTTAGTGACATTGTTTTAAAGCTTAGCAGGGCCTACCAATGTGATAATTGTCTCACAACGACAAACTGTGCATGCAGACACTGTGGCGGGTCTCCCACTGCCTGGTTTACGCAGAACGGCTGAGCCAGTGCGGTCCACTCACTGCAGACTTTCTTAACAGTGCTCAACTTTCACCCTTTGTCAGGGTAACTGGAAATAATGGCTTTCTCACCAAGTTCTTGCTCACGAAGCGTCTGTCGTTGTAAGACAATTTTCCCATTGGTAGGCTCTACCAAGCTTTATATTAAAACAATATCAGTAAAACGTTAATAGTTTAAAAGATCAGACCGTTATCGATTCTTTACAATTGTCGGACACTAAGGCACGTGAAGACGGAAAAACGACGTCATTTCCAAAATGCTGGTACACTGCATTTTTATTTTATGGGTGAATACTCAAAAACTCAAAACTTGACAGGTTGAAAACGATGGGTACTCGTGGAAAAATTAATGCCATTTGATGAAATAATAAAACAAAATTGGCAGATATATGTGGATATGAATTGCTAACAAATTTGCAAAATTTCACGCAAAAAGACATACCCAAAGTGAAAATATTCCAAAAAGTTTCAGGGGGGGCTACTTTTTTCCTGAAACACTCTGTACACACACCATCAGGTTAGCCTGATAGTATCGCGCAACACTACACTAGTCCCTTCCCTGGGGTTGCGCATTGGGCCAGCCTGTGAGGCAGGCCTCAGCGCTGGCATGCGAAGGGAGCGTGTGCCACCCCAAATGAGAAAGAAAGAAAGAAAAAAGAGTGACCTTGACTGACTTAGCGAAATATTCAATGACACGAAGCATTGTGCAGCCTCTCTGCGATAGCTGAGCTTCTTGTCATCATTAGACATCATCAGGCAGCGACAATTAGAACGACATGATACACCTGCGCAGCTAATTAATCAGTACCTGGCCGACCCATACACGTGCTTATATGCAGGTAAAACGTTCATAGCAGTAGCACGAGACATGCACACAGAAAAGTCATTATCGTGGGAGTATATATTCTGAAATTTGCTTGCGAAAATAACGTGTCTGATTGGTAACTGATGATTTCGCTGCTTGGCTTTACAACTTTGGCAAATGTGGACCGATTTTCAAAATTCTTTCACCAATTGATTCGTGAGAAAATTCTTTATGTACATACTACAGATATTTCCACCTCACCTGCATTATGTTGCTACACTACCTTATGAAATGCGAATAAGAAGTTTCAAATTTGACATTTGTTTTTTTAACCATTAATTGTATTAAACTAATTTCGTTAAATGAGAGGCATGAAAGTTGATACAGTGACAAGTATAACTGCTCAAACTGATTTTTGTGGAATAAGTTGGAGTAGAAATTTCAGGTAATTACGGTGTATGTATGGTGCATGTGTTCTGCAGAAAGTTGAGATCAAGGTTGTATCCGAGTCATCGAAAGTGACTAGCGGCGAGCAAAGAGGCAATGTATCTTCGCCGTCGGCACCAGTCCACCAGCGTAGCAACAGTAGCAGTGGCATTGAGGAGAAGAAGAAGAAGACTGGCAGACACAGCACCACGTCGAGCAACACCAACAACCACAACACCGACAATACTCCGTATGGCAAGCTCGTACAGACCGTCGCCGCACTGGCTCGGAGTCACCGGAGATCCGAAGGTGGGCATCCGAAGCGGTCCGAGTCCTTACGCGGACAGATTATTTCCACCCCGATGTGGGCTTCCTGGGATCCCGCTGACAAACCGCCCACCATCAATGGCAAGCCCGGGTCCCGGTCATTGGATGGAAGCATTGGAGATGGGATCGAAGACATCCAGGCAAAGTTTGGTTGCTTTGACCTGGACATGTGTACGTCGAAGGACCAAACACTAGTGGCAGAAATGGTTCAGCCTGTCGAGCATCCGGTCGACAAGGTGGACGATGTTGTTCTGGCTGAATCTGGCGGTAAAGACTCTCCAGCTGTCCTGGCTTCTGACGCCAGTAGCGTTCCGGCAACATCGAACTCTGCGTTTCCTTCAGGGAACACCTCAACTGTACTAGTGACGATGGATAAACCGGATGACGTTACATCGAGTGGTGCAAGATCTTCATCCAGTGCACAGATGATGTGCTGTTTTGCCCCAAAGCCGTATGGTGTGACCAGTCCCACATCAACAGCTGCTAAGACTTCAGGTGTAGACATTGTTTCCTCTTCGTCTTCAGTCACTGCTCCCTCACAGACCCACACTAGTGCTTCGTCGGACAGCTCGCAGTCATCTTCTGCCAGTACAGTGGTTTCTTCAACAGTGGATAAATCCAGATCTTTAGCTTCAAGCACTGTAGCCGATTCCGCTCTGTCCGACTCAACTGTGATAAGAACGTCGACGTCAGTGGTTACAGCAGTCGGCAAGACAACATCGAACTCTGTCAGCTCTGTCGGCGGGTTTGGATCCAGTACTTTGAGGACGACGGCGACAGTAGTCACAGCTGTTGTGGCTCCGGTGATGCGGTCCACTACATCTGGTGCTACCACCACTTCGAGGACCTCGGGAACATCATCTGCAACCATCGTCCGTGGCTCAGGAGCAATTGCGGCCTTGGCTACAATGACTACTTCGAACTCTTCGTTAGCCGCTACAGTTGTTACAACAGTCGGCATGGTGACCGTTGCTCCTTCCATGAAGGCGTCGACTGCTACGGTGGTGTCAGTAGTCAGTTCCACTGTCCCGTCGTCGTCCACCCCGGGAAAAACTTCCACGTCAACCAGTGTCTCTAGTCAACCTTCATCAACAAAGTCGGCCACGCTTTCTGCCGCAAGCAGTCGAATGACAACTGCCGCTGGTTCTCCATCTAGGAATTCATCTTCCGGCCCCAGCAAGACTACTGTGAACGCAGCAGGATTGACCGTCGGCGGTAAATCGACATCTGCCAGTTCTACCAAGAAGTCAGCACCCGCAGCGGCGAAGTCATCAGCTCCTTCATCGACAAAAACATCTACTTCGAGATCCCCGACCCCACCGACGAAGTCATCGCCCAACGCAAAGGCTCTATATGTTTACACAACTCGGTCAGCAGCTGGTACGCAAGGTGCACAGGTTTGTTCCGCAGTCGCCTCCACGACGTCGAAGATTACCAACACAGCATCATCCGGCGCTTCATCACGGACCAGTAGCAGCACAACAAGCAAGACTGTTGAGTCTGCAAAACCTGCCGAGAAGTCAGTGAAGTCATCGGATTCGAAGACTTCTTCTGAGGTGAAGTCGGCCGCTAAGGAAGAACCAGCGTCAGAGTCGTCTGTCGCCACAAGTTCTTCTCCAGCGGTTCAGTCCTCATCGTTGCTGGAAAGAGTTTCCGTTGGTACAGAAATTCTTTCCACTACAACATCTCTGGCAACCACAACACCGGCTACCACCTCGGTGCCAGCGTCACAAGAGCCGACGACCGCTGAGTCCACGCAGTCCTCGTTGTCGAAGGAATTGGTTTCCAGTTCTAGCATAGCAGATGACGAGGTGGATGGTGGCTTTGAATCGTTGAGCGAAGCAGCTAACGGCAAATCGGTTGACATTTCTACCGATTCTGTTTCGTCGGCGCTCTCCGTCTTACTAAAATCTACCCCGACATCTTCGACTTCGGCAGCTTTCCCTGGTGACGCAGACTTACCCTCGAGTCCAAAGAGCGCCTATCGATATGCGTGTCGCAGTGCCGCGATGCCCGGACTCTATCGGCGAAAACTAGGTGCATCGTCGCTGGATCAGTACTCGCGAAACATCGATCAGCTCTACGGCTCTGGGTCGGAGGACTTCTTTTCGAGCAAGCTGCAGTCGTCCGATAACGACATGTCTCCGAGTATTTCTTCCACCGGAAGTCCGTCCGATGCCAGACCGTTCTCGAGCCTCGTATCTCCGTCACCTTCTAGTCCATCGCCAGATCTTTCCAGTCCAGTTCTTTCGTTTCGTGACTCCGGTCCGACGCAGCGGAAGATGATGGCGAGACCTAGAGTTCCCCCGCCTCCTCCACCGTCAGGAGGTCCGTCACCGACCGAAACCACTCCAGTCCCAGACACTGATGGAAAACCTGGAAATGTGGATGCTGAACCAAGGCCTCGGTGTGTGGCGCCACACATTGCCCGGCGAGCTTTTCTCTACGGCGACATAGAGAGCCCAACCAGTGAAGAATTCAAGCCGCTCGACGCCGCAGTTGAAGGCATTAGTCCACCTTCGAAGTCTTCAGAGCCTGTGCAGCCAGATCCGTCCGCATACAGTCCACTGTCGGACTTTGCAACACTTTACATCGACGACGAGGACTGGAGAAGCTACTCGGAACCGGTGAGGCTGCCTCTTCCAGGTTTTGGAATGGTTTCGAGCAGTTTTCGAGCGAGACGAAGTATCGGCAAGACACCGAAGACTGTCCGATTTGATCCTCGGGCTTTGTTCCTCAGCGCAGCTGCAGACGGTGAACTGGATGTTCTTAAGGCGACTGCTAGCAAGGTATACTCATGAGCTGGTGATCTATTGTTTTCAGTTTCCTTCGTTAACAATGCTGCTATGGCTGTCAACATACATACATACATGCACATACATACATACATACATACATACAGTTAAAATTTGATAGTGCCATGCTTACAAAATAAAGTCCAGCGATGCATTACAATAATAGCTATGCTACGGAACAAAGAATGCCTGTTTATAAAAGTAAGCCTTAAGTTTCTTTTTAAAAATGGTACTGTCAGTTATCGTCCGAAGGTCACTCGGCAGACAGTTCCATTCTGCAGGTCCGGAGAAAGAGAAGGCACGTCTAGCGAATGTTGTACGCAGTCTGGGTTTTGAGTAGTCGCTGCTGCTTGTTGAACGCAGACCAGGTCGATAAGAGTTTTCAGCTGACGAGCTCACCATGTGGGACAAGAAGCTCAGCTGTCGCAGAGAGACTGCGCGATGCTTTGTGTCATCGAATATTTTGTTAAGCCACTCAGGGTCATTCGAAATAACACCCTTGAGTGGGGCGTGTGTAATTCCCTATTAGTATTCCTGTGGTCGGCCTCCTCCGGCAAACTTGACGTGCAACGGACAGCCACAGCCATTGGTCGCAGGAACTTTGCTGTTTCCGGTCCGGAGACTTGGAACAGTTTACCAGCTGAACTGCATCTGTCGACACTGTCCTCGGCCAGCTTTGCACGACGCCTGAAAACGCATTTCTTTGTCAGCACTGAATGACAAATGTGACTGCAGCGCGTCTGATTTTACTTAAGGCTGCGCTGCTTATAAATATTATTATTATTATTATTATTCCGTTGTAACTATGTATCTATCTTTTACCCTTTCTGAGACATTTAGCGTCGAGTAATGGCGTGCCCTTGAATTCTGTGTTAGGGGTCTTTGAAGATCATTGAAAGTAGCACCAGTCAGTAGATGTATATCGTAGGCCTATACGACTTCTGTCGTTCTGTCATTGTACTATAGCTCCATCTTATATTGTTTATGAGTTTTTTTGATGTTTAATAATATCATGACCTTGAAATCTGGGTTAGAGATCACTCAACGTCATGAAAATTGGTACAATTTGAAAGCTTGGGTGTGGTTTCCGATTCGCTTCCGTAGCACCATGGCTGTATCTTTAGCCATTTTGACACAATACGCGAATGTGACAGACAGACAGACAGACAGACAGACACCCCGCCAGACACTGCACAACGTCATGAAATGTTCAGAATGTACAGGCAATTGCTGCAGGATATTGTCATTAAATTCGCCAGGTGGCGGCAGCAGCCTGCAGTGGGGTGCAGGGCGTGATTTGCTGTGCCGGGCACCACTTGTCTAACCATTGGTTTGTTTATCGATGGTTGGAAGCACAAAGGTGCTATGTCCACTTTTGACGAGATCGAGATTTTGATACCGGGTGATAGCCCGAACATTTTCCAATCTCTGGATAAACTGTGAAATTTTAATTCGTTATAGAAACGAAGAAAAATGACTTTGTTGAAGCAGTTCATCAAACGTCAGTGGATGCATAAAGGCGTTATATCCATTACACTCTTCCACGAAGGTTTTAAGTCCAGCCGTTGACTTAATTCGTAGGCCTACGTACGTTACTTCTTTGTGACATGTAACATAGAATATTTATCGCCATTCATTCGACGGAAGTGCTTGTTTTGTTTCCATCATTGCAAAATATCAAACTTTTGTCAATAAGTCATAGTAAATGCCGGTGTCAAAAGCACAAATGTCGTATGTCCACATAACGGGACATACGACCTTTGTATCTTTGCGATGGTGGACATAGTACCTTTGTGCTGCAAACCGTCGTTATGGAACAAATAGCAGCATGAGAAGCAGATTAAGCCACCCCAGTTGGCTTTTGGCACACTATAAAAAATCTTACATACTTAATTACTTACTTGGAGTGACTGTGGCAGGTGCTGGAAGGTGATGTGTCTGGTGAAACGGCTATGACTGCGGTAAAGAACGCAATCAGCGCTCATCGATGTGACGTCATTAAGCTACTCGCCGAGCTCGGCTGTGACGTCAACATGACCGACAGCGACGGCTGGTGCGTACGGTCGTTGCAGAGTTTCACTAGAAAGGGTTAAAAAATTTCCTTCAGCTAGTAAGATCTGTTTCAGCCACAGCGTGAGGGAGCGGCGTTCATCTCTGTTCCAAGAGGTCTCGAGCCCGCATCGAGCATACACTGGAGACCGGCCTATGGCCAGGAGCATGTAGTCACGTGGGCGGTAGACCACACGTCTCGTCAAGTGTTCTGTTGTTTACCTCCGTCCGTAACCCACTGTTACACGGGTTACTAGTCATTGATTGACACCAGAAGGATGAAAGGCTGAGTCAGTAGACCCCCAATCTGCAATCTGACAAAAACACGGATGGATGGAAGAAAAATTCGGCTGATTTTCGGATTAGCCGAATTATCGCGTGAACTGAAAAATTCGGCTAAGATTCGGTTGATTACAAACAATTTCGGCCGAGCTGTTGAACATAAACTTAAACGACTGCCAACGTGAGTGATGTACTTGTTGGTGTCTGTTTCTTTGATGTTACAAAACCTGCGTCCATCTGTAATCACATGAAGTTTTTAAATCACGGTCTTTGAACTTGCAGTGCGCACTCAGTCAGTAGTCAACGTAGTCATGCACTAATAACTCCCGTAGTCCCGTTGGTTGGGTTGAAAATTTTCAAATAACACGCTTATCGGAGTGTTGATTTCACTTTATTGTTCGACTAGCCGAATTTTTCCCGCGTATTTTCGGCGGACAAAAATTCGGCGGCGAATTCGGCTATCAGCGGCCGCTTGGGGGTCTATGAGTCAGTGGCTGACGTATAGAGGACAGTTACCCTCAAAATGGTCACCTGTCCCAACTTTTACTACTTTGTATTTATGCAGAGCAGAAAGCAAAGTACATCCGATGCTACATGGGCCGCTGGGTATCGCTGGTCGCCGTTTCATTAGCGACGAGGGTAACACCAGCTTAAACTGCAAGACCGTGGACATAGGGGTAGGGCTAGTGCACTTGTGCGCGATCCTAGCATAAATTTCACACCCGGGGGGGGTAGTTTTTTTACAGGGAAAGAAATCTGGGCCACCCATTGTCCGGGTGGCCTGCACGTGGCGGCTGCGCGTCGCCGCCAATAGCAGCACACGCTCGCTAGTCAGCCAGTGGCCGACAACTACACGTTGGCGACAGACGAACAAACGAAGACAGACAGACAAACACACAGACAAAGAGATGGACATCGCCCCTCTTAGTGGCGGGGCTTAAAAACTGACCAAAAAATAAATGAGCTAAACAACGAACATACAAGAAAAAATTTTATTCTGATTTTTTAAAATTCGGGCGTGAGCACTAAAGGTATGGTATAGTACTGTGGTATGGTATAGTACGGTTTAACGTCCCACTCGACACATTATAGGTCATTTCGGAGACGATTTTACGGGTCAGATGACCCACCCAACAGCATCATAGCACTGAAGGACGATGGTTAGTCAACCACGTCAAGGGCCAATCCCTCCAGGCTCAGCTTACTAAAAGGTAAAGAGAAGGATGTTAGCAAAAAAAATTAATATTTGTATAGCACCATGAAGACTGAAGACACTGAGATGCTCGGAAGACAGAGAGCTAAACTAAGCAAGATCAAAGCCCGACACAGTCGACCGACCTGTAAGAACTGCTCGTACCTCTGTGCACTGAAAAAGTTGCTCTGCGTTTTGGACCACCCCGTATTTGCCAGTTGCCAACTGTTGTTTGTGACTGCAGGACACCGCTACACTTCGCAGCGTGCTGTAACAACGTCGAGATGGTGCGTCTGCTCGTCAGCTGCGGCGCTTCAGTTCTCATGCGGACCTCGGACGACCACGAGACCGCCGGCCAGAAGTGCGACAGGAATCTTCCCGGCTATGAGGACTGTTCCGAGTTTCTGCTTGGTAAATGCCAGTCTGTTAATTTCATCTGATGTCTCATCTGCAGTCTGTAACTTTTTAGCTCTGCTGCTGTATAGTATAGGTGACTGATGTCTGTCTGTCTGTGTGTCATCAAGTAAGTAAGTAATCTGGCAACCGGGTTTCGACCTCCCTCGGCAACAGTGGTCTCCGCTGAACCGTTTTCGCATGGAACTGGGACACTGCGGTGCCTGCAGAAGGAAATGGCGACTTACAGACACTGATCTGTGTCCTTGTGGCGAGACCCAGACGATGTCTTACATTGTCGAATCCTGTCCCCTGGCGGCTTATCTCGGCTACACTCTGCGGATGAAGACGCTGTTTCGTGGCTGACCAGTTAAGGCTCATGAAACGCATGCGAGAAGAAGAAGAAGTAAGTAAGTAAGTAAAAGTGAGTAAAAAGTCGATTTATATACTGCATTGTCGTGAAACCTTTAAGTCGTCAAACGTTTTTCAAATCACTACTCCTACAGTTTTGTCAGATTCTCGTGAAACTTGGCACACATGATCTGTGTGGCAATACGGAAATAATTTAAGTGTGGAACAGATTTTAGAAATTTTGATTTAATAATTTTTGGCAATTTTTTTTTAAATTTGGACTATCTCGAGTTACCTCCGCCAACCAGACGGAGGTGCGGGAGGTTATGTGATCGTTGTGTCATTCTGTCACTCAGTCTGTGAACAGGATAACTGACAAACGCCCAAACGGATGTCGACCAAACTTGGCAGGCATAGAACTGATGGTGGTGATCCAGATCCGCGTGTCGATTCCGGATAACTTTTTCATTTTCTTCACCATGGTGGAATAGGGGATTTTTGGACATTTGTTAGCATTTCTCATACTCAACGCGGATTGTACTATACTTGGCAAAATGACTGACGCCAACAAGATAATGCATCCACAACATTTTGGGACAGATCCGACAGACATCCGATCCAGATTAATCCGAAAATCCAGATTTGAATCCTGTATCACTTTCTGTTGAAATTTTGGCATTGGCAGAGGTTTGCGCTCTCTGAATGCTCTTGTTTAATAATGTTATTTGAATCGGTGAGAACATTTGATTTAGTTACATTCAATTTGTATGCTGTATCTGAATTGCCGCACTAGACGGCTGGTGAGGTATTGTTTCTGGTTGTGTGCATTTCTTTGTTTATTACAAAGGAGGAGGTAAATGTGTTTGCCCGCGTTTGTCTGTCTGTCTGTTAGCAAGATTACGCAAAGACGCATGCAAGGATTTGCATGAAATGTTGCGTGTCATCAGGTGTCGGGACGTGGACGAACTGATTAACTTTTGAGCCCGATCCGGATTAGTCCGGATACCGGAACAGGATTGCTTCCTATGCTATCATATAAGCCATGCTACGCGGAATTTTACGTCGGTAAAATCCGACATATACGTATTGGTCGCTGCAGCGAGGCGTGGTTTTAAAATGGTTCTGCCGCCCACCGCTGCAGCGACGCGTGGCCGTCGAAACACCTTTGTCGGAGGTACATGCGCTGCACCGAGTGCCCTTCTAGTTAGCAGGTACTACAGGTAAATGGTTACAGTTGATGGGAAAAGGCTCTGAGATCACAGGAGTTAAACTTACGTGTTGCAGCTCACGTCTTCGTTTGTTCAGTTTGTAGTCGTGTCCTCCAGAAACCAGACACTTTTGAGTTTGTATGAAAAACGGACTATTACACAGCTGAAGGTTTATCCAACCTGGTGATAACTGGCAAGATGTCTGTTTGTAGGCCTGTCCCAGTGGCGCAACAACTACATTACACACACCGTTAGGCTAGCCTGATGCTGTCGCGCTACACCCACGCTTGTCCCGTATATGGGGTTGCACATTGGGCCAGCCCGTGAGGCAGGCCTCAGCACTGGCATGTGCTCCCTGTAAGAGAAACAAACAACCAAAGAAGCCTATATTTGTTGTGGTGTAGGATGTCTATTACGTCCTTTATAAATCCTTCAACTTTATAAATCATTTACTTACTTACTTACTTACTTACTTACTTACTTACAATTGCAACAGTATGAGAAGACGTTTAGAGCTATCATTATGAAACTTCGAGGAATATATCGGCAATGGTATTTGAACCATGCTGTTAAAGTCGCCAAATGGCAGCACCCTGCAGTGGGGCGTGCGGCAAGGTTTACCGTTTCTTGTTTGTAATTGATCAGAAACAATCTGCAAGTTGGGTGTCGCCAACGACGGCGTCGTCTACACGACGTGTGACTACCAGGCTAAGAACGCCGACGAGTTGTCGTTCGTCAAGGGCAGACGCCTCAAGGTCTCTCGCAAGGGCGACGGCACAGAGTCTGAGTGGTGGTGGGCCAACGTCGACGGTCAGCAGGGCTACGTGCCTCAGAATCTTCTCGCGGTATGGACCACCCACGTAGTAGTAGTGATAATAGTAGTAGTAGTAGTAATAATAATAATAATAATACAAATGCCAATGTTTATGGTGCTGTTATTATTGCAGAGCCATTGCGAGAGTTAATTTGGTTCATTATTTTGATGAATGTAGAACGGCGTCAAGCAGCTGCCGACCCAAGACCAAGCCAGACGACTTGAGCTGTGAATCCACCTGTACAGGCTGCCAGAGTCTACACCCACCACCATCGCCATTTATTACTATTACTCAGCCCAAAAGCTGATACTGATTTTACCATCCCACCCACGGAGGGTAGAAGGCTGAGTCGACCTGGGTGGCTGGTTACATACTGAGATGGTTTATCCACCCGCAGACGGTCACCCATCCTGGTACTAACCAGGTCTGACGTAGCGCAACTTGGTTGATCAAGGCCAACGCGTTACCACTTAGCCAAACCGCCAACCAAAATAATGGCCTTGAAATATGACCTTGAAATGGCAAGATCTTGAACTATGGGTCAGGGGTCATTCAAGATCAACGAAAATGGCACCATTTGAAAGCTTGGGTACGGTTTCCTATTTGCATTCCATAGCTGTTTCAACACATTACACGAACCTTGACGGACGCCAGCCAGCTACAGCACGACGGCATAAGCCGTGCATATGCATATCTTCATGCGGCAAAAAAATCTGACGGTCAGTGTGAATGTGCCTTCGCATATGTGAGCACAGTGCAACGCCTGCAGATTTTTACCGCGCAGTGCTGTGCATTGTGCGGACTATGCCGTTGCAAGATGTCCGTCACACCCCAGTATTCTGTCGAAACGGCTAAACATATCATCAAACTTTTTTCACCGTCGGGTATAGCCACACCATTCTAGCTTTGCCATACCAAACGGGATGGCAATATTCCGACAGGGACCCCCTAACTGGGGCAAAATCGCTTTTTTCGACCAATATCTGGCTTTGGGATCGACAACTGCTGGAGCGTTGAGTGTAGACAACAGTTTTGACCATGGGACAAAGTTTATCACAGCAGACGCTGACGAAACCTACTCGCCATACATCAGCGAACCTTGTTTATGACAGCAAAGGCTTGACGTGATTTTGCCCGAAGAGAACAGAACAAAATTTAATTGTAGAAGTAAAACTGATTTCAAACCGGGGCAGATGGAGCCCGCTTAGCCTCTTCAGGCAAGTCCATCTAGGAGTAGGTAAATCCGAATATAACCCTCCCTTCTCAGGGTTACGAGCTGCTTCAACCTGGGA
>Ga0209149_1000986_pt1 | contig 13429 bp, 14 predicted proteins | sample WorMetTyACAVOLI2_FD_187423 | JGI IMG/M metagenome (GOLD analysis project Ga0209149, IMG submission 187423) | Marine gutless worms symbiont microbial communities from Max Planck institute for Marine Microbiology, Germany - Olavius algarvensis... ... | reverse complement strand
AATGACCTCGAACATTACTTAAGGACCAGGTGGATAGATAGATCTTACACAAAGAACATATCTGTCATGCACCTTTTCCGAGATGTCATCATTTTAACGTTGAATAGTCCTTGAATTCGGTTACAAACTAAAACAACAGCAAGTGTATGATTTTCTATTCGTCGGTAAAAAACTAACCACATTAGCATTGTCGATATGTAAAAAAATTCAAATTTTGCCGCACGATGCTATGCATAAGCGAGGCCTATGCTGTCATGCGGTGTCTGTCCGTCAGTCATGTTCGTGGACTCTGTCGAAACGAAAAATTTATTTTCAAAATTTGTTCACCTTCCGGTAGCCACACCATTTTGGTTTTCCGTACCAAACGTCATGGCAATATTCCGACGGTGATCCACTAACGGGGGCGTCGAATGTAGGTGCGATAGGAAAAAATCGCGATTCTCGACGAATATCTGGCTATCGGATCGATGACTGGTGGAGTGCGAACAACAACTGCGATTGTCCACCGTGCAGTTTACGGCGCAGACCGCCACGCATCAATGAATCTATCACAACCAGCATTGACGACCAGAACGAAGAGAAGAGAAGAGAACATAATTTAGTTGTACGCAGCGGTAAATCTGAAGCGGAAGTAACTACACAATAACAGAAGATTGCGCTCGACGTATTGTACTATGGAAGCTATAACTACTGACAGACGCGAAGCATCGCGCGGTTTTTCTGCGACAGCAGAGCTGCTACTTATGTACTATGTTGTATTGCTTTGAAATATCTACAGTATTAGATATATACTATGTAGTAAGAGTAGGTTATACCATAGTTTGGAGTGGTATACACGAGTGTATAGTACCACGAGAGACTATGGTATAATCTACTTATTTCATGACCGTCGTGCTAGGGCCAACATGAGCCTACGAACAGCGCGATAAACTGGTCATGCTTCAGCGGAGTGGGTTATGGGACGTTATTTCATGACCTACTTTCATCTCCTATCTCTCAACACAGTGTCTGGAGTGAGATAACATCCCATAACCCACGTCCATTGAAGCGTGACCAGTTTATCGCGCTGTTCGTAGGCCCGTGTTGGCCGTAGCGTGACGGTCATGAAATAAGTAGGTTATATCATAGTCTCTCGTGATATACACTCGTTACACTCGTGTATACCACTCCAGACTGGTATAACCTACTCTTATTTTACTCCAGACACTGTGTTGAGAGATAGGCGACAAAAGTAGGTCATGAAATAATAGGCCTAATCAAAGAGCAGGCGAGTATTGAACGCCGTGATGTCTTGTTCTTTTGTGTAGTACTACATCTTCTGTTACTGTGGTCATACGTACGACAGACTTGGACCATCAAGCAGCTGTACTAGTCGCTGTAGTGGCAACTCTGCACAGACTTGTGGTGGTCAGAGAGTACTCAGCGTCTATTCAGGTTCACTTTATTCTGTCGCTCTGTCATTGTTAACGCACTGTCACATCTTTAGTCGCTGCCCATCAGTCCATTTGCCATTTTGCATCCCGGATTATAGCTACAACAAGGCATTGCGCCTTAACTTGACCAGAATGTGGTCTTTAGGGGCTCGACATCCAGATTTTGGAGTCCCTCGTCAGTCATAATTTTTGGTGGCGAATTTGCGGTTTTTTGCGCGGTATTTCCGCAAATGTTAACCGATTGCTAGGAAATTTGGACCTGTCTTGGTAGCTCAGTGACCTCCCTCGGCAACAGTGGTCTCTGCTGGACCGTTTTCGCACGGAACAGGGACACTGCGGTGCCTGCAGAGGGAAATGGCGGCTTGCAGACACTGATCTGTGTCCTTGTGGCGAGACCCGGACGGTGTCTCGCATTGTCGAGTCCTGCCCCCTGGCAAAACTGGGTGGTGGCTTGTCTCGGCTGCGCTCTGCGGATGAGGACGCTGTTTCGTGGCTGACCAATTATGGTAAATGACACGCATACGAGAAGAAGAAGAAGTTGGCTATTTCACTGGGAATCACGTGGCCGTCAGGGCGCGGAGGTCCAGGGTTCAAATCTCGGCCCCTGCGGCTTGTTGGTACATGCGGGCTAAGCAGAACATATTCAGAGATCTCGGTCAGGCACAGATAATCGGCCTGTGTCCTCTTAAATCTGACAGACCACTAGAACTGGATTTAAGGCGAGCCAATGTTGTCCGGCACTATACGTAGTAGAATTTAGGTCACGGCGGTCCTTGCACACACTATACACGCAGCACCTACATCTGGCTACACTCCACCCTTCCTTCCCATTCCCGCAAGGCATGCGCAATGGGCCACCGTTGAATTGGCCTAAGCGTTAGTCGTGGCAAATCTAGGCCACGGCGGCCCAAACAGTACACAGTATGGTATGGAATTGGTATAATTTGGCCATATAAATGTGTCGCAAAAAACACGAGTGAGCAGTTTGGAACACGATCGTGGTTCAAAAACGTGGCTCGGTGAAGGCTAGAAGACACTTGTTTATTTTGTTTAGTGGCTAATAGCAACCTAAGTCGCGTTTTCCACCGTTTCCGAGATATTGCAACATAAACTTCAAAAATCACCGTTTTACGCTGTTTTCCCACCCCAGTGACGTTTATCGTCGTCGCTCCGGATGAATCCCATGTGATCTGCAGCACAAAATTTGGTATCAACAAAAATACGTTATGTCGAACTCGGAGTCTGTTCAATGCAACTATTTCATTTTTGATTACGTGACGTTCATCCAGTTCAAAATCTTCTGCTGCGTACAAAATTTCATGATGAAGTCCGATGATTTTTCGCTGAGATATGGCGATATAACGATTTTCAAAATGGCGGCCGTCCGCCATTGTGGAATTGTTTTACCACCATACGAGACCACCCACGAAGTCTGTTGCTTGCCGCAGCTGCCTGTCAAATTCCATGTCAATCTGATACACATATCTGAAGATATAGTATTTGAATTTTTCGCACATTTGGCTTGAAATGCCTATTCAGGCCCAAAAATGGGGTTTTGGGGGACTTTGGACCCATAGATGTGATTATTCATCATCGAGACCCCCAAAAGGCACATCCTTGCGTAAATCCGCGTCTTTTAAGCTACAACTGTAAAAATCAGTTGAGGGATCTGACCTGTAGACTAGTTGATAGAAAGTGTGACGGACACACACACATTCTGTCCATGCATTGCATAGCATTGGACAGACAAACGGACAGACGGACGTATGGCGACACCTCTGTAGCTATTACCCGCTACAGCATAGCTTTCATGCGTAAAAATTAAAGAACTGTAGGCCTAATGGCGCCTGTGTGTTTACTGCAGTGTGTCCATCTGGTTTCTACGGTACAAACTGCGCTGACGGATGTCAACACTGTCGCAGCACTACGCGTACAAGCGGAGGTCGGTGTTTCAGGAATGGAACGTGCATCGCTGGATGTGAGACTGGCTGGACAGATCACAGCTGCAACACTGGTATCAGTATCAGTATCAGTAGGAATGCAACGCACTTAACGTTGACTAATGACTGACAGTAAAGTAAGTCCGTTATACGTTAATACTAAAATAATATTCTTCAACACAACCTGAAAATATTATACCTAAATTAGTTGCGACGTTTCGCTCGCCAGCGGCGAGCTTCATCAGGCTTGTGGTCAAGTGATGTTGAGCATGTGACCAAAAGACGGTCATAGCCTCATAGGCTGTCCGTAAGCTGTACGCCCCTCCATCTCTGTTCATGCAGTTTGGTTCTTTCAGGGACTCCTTGACCTGCCTGGTTTTCCGATGGGCGTATAGTTTACTGTTGCTATGACATTTATTCTTAATAATAATAATAATAATAATAACCACGATGGAGACAGACAACTGTTCAAACTGGTGTTTTACCAAGCGATGCTATGCATAACGCGGACTATGCTGTCGCAAGATTGCCGTCTGTCTGTCCGTCTGACTGTCCGTCCGTCACACGCCTGTATTGTGTTGAAACGGTTAAACATAGCCTATCACCAAACTTTTTCACCGTCGAGTAGTAGCAGTTCTCCTCCTGTAGCGTTTTCGCGATGGCGTCACACTTATCCCTACAATGTATAGCAGAGACGTCATTGCGTTAATGTCTGAGATCTCTTATACCTGCGTCTACGTACATAGATACTGTTGAGTGCATTGACAACAATGGGGACGCTGAAAACATAAGTACGGAAATCGGAAGTACCTGGGGTGGAAAACACATGAAAAGGCAAGTACAAATCGATCGCGAGGGTGGAAAACGTAAGTACGGAATGCAACAGCATGTGAAAACTGTGCGGTATACTGGTGTTCACTACCAGTCTACCACTGCCAACTGCAGATATATGTATAAATAGAAATTGCCAAATTGGTGTACATGCGCAAGCTGCAGGGAGGACACGTGCCGCATCCCCCATAGCTGGCGACGCCAATATTGGGTAGCAAGCATGAACATATTCTTGAGAAATGACGTCATAGTCAGCTGTGTGCTAAAACTGTTGAATTTCAGACGTTGACGAATGTCAGACTGAAGAACACGGCTGTCAACATGTGTGCAACAATCTACCAGGATCATACAACTGTTCGTGTGACACGGGCTTTACGCTCAACAACGACAGCAGAACTTGCAGTGGTAGGAATGGCTGCGTGTGATACATTTTATGCCTCTGCAAGCGATACGTGGCGGAGGCTATTATGTTTTCATTATACCCTGTGTTCCAAAAAAGTATACCCCTTGATGTTTGACAATAATTTTGGCAAATGTGGACCGATTTTCAAAATTCTTCCATCAACTGAGTGAGGAAATTTTCTATGTATACACACAAAGACTTCCATCTCACCTGCAATATGTTTCTACACTACCTTGTGAAATTCGAATATCCAAAAAAGTAACCAAACTTTCGCGTTGAACGTGACAATTAATATGCTTAACTAAAATTTGCTGTGAGATCTTAAGTAGGCCTAACCTGCCACAAAAATATTGCACTAATGATTTTACTTGAATATGTGTACAGCACATGGAGTATAGCATAGAAAGAACGAAGACAGTGCAAAGATAATCATGGTGTAGAAAATCACCACGATGCAAAAACGTTCAACTGGACAACATTCAACTGTTGATTCGAGACGTCATCTGACAAACTTAATGTCAGTCAGTCAGTCAGTCAATGTCAGCAGTCTTGAGACAGTCTGTCTAACTACTGTCAAATGTTAAATCAAGTGTTCAAAGTGCCCTTAGGAACATGTCAACAGTTTGTTGATGATGCTGTCAAAATCAGTAACATTTTTGGATCTTCGAATTTCACGAGGTAGTGTAGCAACATATTGCAGCTGAGGCGGAAGTCTTTCTGTACGTACGTAGAGAAATTTCTCACGAATCAGTTGGTGAAAGAATTTTCAAAATCGGTCCACATTTGCCGAAGTTATTATCAAACATTAAGGGATATACTTGTTTGGGACACAGCGTGTTCTTGTTGTTCCGTTCTCTCCCGTGGTCCCGTTGTCCATCCCAATCTCCCGCGTTAACGGCGGACCCATCAGATCTGTAGTAACACAGTAGGAAGCTTTGAGTGTCTATGTCACCAAGGCCTCTTTCTCTTACACGACAACAGTCTGAACTAGTCTTGTCAAGGTCTTTTATACAGTTTGTAATGTACTTCACAGTAATTGCACTGACAAATTTGACAAATTTTCAGTACAAATTTAACGTCTTTATAATAATTATTTTTGTTAGCACATGATAACATCTTAAATAGAATAAGTAGAAACACAATTGAGTACTAAAGAAGAAATACTAAAGGTAGGCATTAGCGCATTAGAGGCGTTGCGTAATGCGCTATATAAATTTAAGACTTACTTACTTACTACTTACTAGGCTACCTGTTAAGCAGGCAAAGATGCAGCGGAGACGTCGTTGACTGAAATGTTATACCTTTGCCTTTACGTAGATATTGACGAGTGCAGTGACAACAGTGGAGGCTGTAATCAGATCTGTAACAACACAGCAGGAAGCTTCGAGTGTCTGTGTCACGAAGGTTTCTTTCTGGCACATGACAACAGAACTTGCGAAGGTTTTTAGTTTGTTTATACTCGGCAGTAATACCTCTTTTTGTGACAAGTTTCCGGTAATAATTGTATGTATTTTATGAAATATTTCTTGCGTTATCACAGCACCTTGTGTGTGGATATCAGGTTCATAGTTTAAAGAAGTATCTTTTATTGGGTGCAGTGGCGTCGCTAGGATTTTGAGCCAAGAGTCACTGCGTGTGTGTTCACAAAATCAGGTAGATATCTCGGAAATTTCTACATTTATATAATAAAAAAAACAGAAATGAGTATAGGGATACAACAGGAGCGCTGAAACGCAAGTACGGAAATCGGAAGTACTGGGGCTGGAAAACACAACTATGGAAAAGGCAAGTACAGATCGCGAAGGTGGAAAACGTAAGTACGGAAAACAACAACATGTGGAAAATGTGTGGTGTACTGGTGTTCACTACCAGTCTACCACTGCCAACTGCAGATAAATAGACATTGCCAAATCGGTGTCCACGCGCAAGCTCCAGGAGGGCACGTGCCCCAGTGCCCCATAGCTGGCGACGCCAATGTTGGGTAGCAAGCATGAATATATTCTTGAGAAATGACGTCGTAGTCAGCTGTGTGCTTAAACTGTTTACTTTCAGACGTTGACGAATGTCAGACTGGAGAACACGGCTGTGAACACGTGTGCAACAATTTGCCCGGATCATACAACTGTTCGTGTGACACGGGCTTTATGCTGAACAACGACAGCAGAACTTGCAGCGGTAAAAAATGGCTGCCGTGTGAAACTTGTTATCCCTCTGCAAGCAATACGTGGCGGAGGCTATTATGTTTTCAGTATATCCCGTTTTCCCGTTGTTCTGTTCTGTCCCGTGGTCCCGTTGTCTGTCCCAATGTCCAACGTTAACGGCGGAGGCATCATAATCACTGTGTGCGATCCCCCAGCTGTCTAGTTTTGATTTCAGTTTACGCTGTCCGTCTGTCTGTTCGTCACGCTCCGGTATTTTGTGGAAACGGCACATATTGTAATAGTTTCTTTACCACTCGGTAGCCCAGTTATTCTAGTTTTATGAGTATGATTATCAAATATATTCGCAAAATTCCGACGGTTCACCACTTAATAGTACTATATTAATAATACTAATGCTAATACTGCTATTATTATTAGTTACCAGAATATTGGTAATAATTCAATCCGTTGTGTTATAACGATAACTCAGTATGTTATGTTAAGGCAATGGCAAAATGAATATTTAAGGTTCTCATAGAAGATGTAGCTAACTCCATCGATTTGGGGTCAAAATCTAGCTGTCACTCAGTAGGCTGTTAGTCAATATTTTGCTCTTCTTACTCAGTGAGTTACAAAACGATACGATACTGGCACTGTGACTCATTTACATACGAAATCACTTTAGATGTGACGAGATACACCTGTTACACATGTGTCTTCACGTAGATACTGATGAGTGCAGTGACAACAATGGAGGCTGTAATCAGTTCTGTAACAACACAGCAGGAAGCTTCAAGTGTCTATGTCACGAAGGTTTCTTTCTCTCACATGACAACAGGACTTGTCAAGGTTTTCACCTAGTTTGTACTTTGCAGATATTTAATTTTCATGACAAATTTGGAATAATAATAGTAGTAATAATAACAACAATTATTTATAACAATTATATAAGTAATATTATAATAACAATTATTAATAATAGTTACTTTGATTTTATTAAGTATATCATATATGTCACAATATGTCACGACTTTTCACTGGCGGGCAAGCATGAAGTGCTCTACAGTAGTGACATGACAGTCAGATGTAGGTCTGGGGGCCAAATTACAAAAAAAAATCTTATGACAATCTTATGACTTACGAATATCTTAAGTCAAACTTATGACAAAGTTACGATCGTTCCTAATTACAAAAGAATCTTATGATAAACTTATGATAAACTTACGATCACTATTTTGTTGTCATAAGTTGTAAAATTGACGTCATTAAACTTGCATAGAACAGCAATGGCGCATTTTTACGCGTTGTTTCGACGGCAGCAACAAATACGTAATAGTTTTCTGCGAATGGACGATATGACGCGATATGCACGCGTTTTACTTAATCGTAAGATAATCTGAAGACTTCGCAAGTCGAGAACTTACGACAGACTTATGATCGAACTTATGATAATCTTATGACAAAAGATTTTTTTGTAATTTGGCCCCTGAACTATTTAATTTCAGACGCTGCTGAAATGACTGCGATGTGTTATACCTGCGTCTATTTATAGATATTGATGAGTGCAGTGACAACAATGGAGGGTGTAATCAGATCTGTAACAACACAGCAGGAAGCTTCGAGTGTCTATGTCACGAAGGATTCTTTCTCTCACTCGACAACAGAACTTGTCAAGGTCTTTACACAGTTTGTACTTGACAGTAACTGTACTGACTTTTTTGACAAATGTTCGGTATTAATTTTAAATTTTTATGCTGATTATTTTTGTTAGCATAGTAACATCTTAAATAGAAATGTGCGTTTTATAGTTTGAAGAAGCATCTGCGTAAGCATGCAGTACAGTATCGAATACGACACACGAAAGGTAGGCTACCTGTTATTTGGCAAAGACGCAGAAGTGATGTTGTTGACTGAGATATGTTACACAGAGATGTTATACTTGTGTCTATCCATAGATACTGATGAGTGCAGTGACAACAATGGAGGCTGTAATCAGATCTGTAACAACACAGCAGGAAGCTTCGAGTGTCTATGTCACGAAGGCTTCTATCTCTCACACGACAACAGAACTTGTCAAGGTTTTTACTTCGTTTATACTTGATTTTTTTGTGGCAAATTTGCGGTAACAATTCTGTTTACTTTATGAAATATTTCTTGCGTTATTGCAGCACCTTGTGTACGGATATCAGTTTCATAGTTCAAAGAAGTATTTTTCACTGGGTGGCAAGCATGAATATGTTCTTATACGAAATGACATCGTAATCAGCTGTGGCCTAAAACTGTTGAATTTCAGACGTTGACGAATGTCAGACTGGAGAACACGGCTGTCAACATGTGTGCAACAATCTGCCAGGATCATACAACTGTTCGTGTGACACAGGCTTTATGCTCAACAACGACAGCAGAACTTGCAGTGGTAGGAATGGCTGCGTGTGATACATATTACGCCTCTGCAAGCGATACGTGGCGGAGGCTATTACGTTTTCATTATATCCAGTTTTCCCGTTGTTCTGTTCTGTCCCGTGGTCCCGTGGTCCATCGTGATGTCCCGTGTCAACGGTGTAGGCATCAAAATGACGGTACGTAGTTTTAATCTCTCTAGTTTTGATTTTAGTTTTATTAGTCTGTTAACTTTATGATTTGTTCCGCACGTCACTCAGTAAGGTGTGACAAGTAACGAGTCGTGAGTTTATATTTTTGGGAGTCATGGTCGAGTGGCTGGCGTTGCTGGGCATCATGCGCGGTCCCGGACCCGAAACTCGGCTGCGCCCGAAATAGATATCTAAAACTTAAAATGTAATGGATAATGATGGAATTTGAATAGTTGTCACGTTTCAGTTACATCCTGCGCTAAATTATGTAACTTTTGTTGCCTCGGTTTTTACGTGGCAGTAACACCTCTCATTTTCATGACAAATTTCGGATAATAATTATATTTATTTTATTAAATACATGATATATGACACCACAACTTGTGTACGGATATCAAGTTTGTACTTCAAAGGAGTGTCTTACTGGTGACCAAGCATGAGTAGGCCCTATACTCAAGAGAAGTGACATAGTGGGTTTGAACTCTTTAATTTCGGACGCCGCTGAAATGACTGCGATGTGTTATACGTGTTTCTACATATAGATATTGATGAGTGCAGTGACAACAACGGAGGCTGTAATCAGGTCTGTAACAACACAGCAGGAAGCTTTGAGTGTCTATGTCACAAAGGTTACTGTCTCTTGCACGACAACAGGACTTGTCAAGGTTTTTACTTAGTTTGTACTTCTCTAACGTTTTTTATGATAATTACTTTATTGCCATTATATAATAACATTATAAACAGACATTTGTTGTTTATACACTGTGTCTCAAAAACGAGCCACATTATGTCAAGCTGTAGTTTCGTCATGCATGAACTGATTTCGATAATTTTGGGTAAACAGCATCAGCACACTTTCAAAAATTATATACATATTTAACTGTTTTTCTTTCTTCACTTTTGCTTACTTTATTTGCTTTTAAATAACTGCGATGCAAATGACGCGAAACATAACGCGTTTTCCTCTGAATACTGTTGGTGGCTGTAAAAATAGCCGGTGGTTTAGAAAAGAGCGGGTTTTATTTTAGCAAATCTTCAAAGTGATGTCCTTTCACGCATGCATGCACAGAACCGCTTTTCCGTTGACCAACAGCTTTATAGAGGACATTTTGTGATATGCTACCCCATGTGTTAATGAGGCGCTGCTTTAAGTCGCCGGTGTGGCGTCATTTCCGTCGCAGCTATTTAAAAGTAAATAATATAAGTAAAAGTGAAGGGACAAGGAAAGTTGAATATGCATATAATTTTTGAAAGCGTGCTGATGCAGTTTACCAAAATTATGTAAATCAGTCCATGCTTGACGAAACCACAGCTTGCCAAAGTATATAGGCTGTTTTTTTAAGACACAGTGTAGTTCGAGAAGCATCGGCGCATGCACGTGCAAGCATGCAGTTGAGTACTGAATAAGAAATACGAAATGTACCTGTTAATCTCGCAAAGATGCAGCAGTTTTTCTCGACTGAGATGTGTTGTACATGTGTCTGCACACAGATGATAAGTGCAGTGACGACAATGGAGGCTGTAATCAGATCTGTAACAACATACCAGAAAGCTTCGAGTGTTTATGTCACAAAGGCTACTATCTCTCATCCGACAACAAAACCTGTCAAGGTTTTTACTTAGTTCGTAATTGGCAGTAATACCTCTGATTGTAACAAATTTTGGGTAATAATAATATTTATTTTATGGAATATTTCTTGCGTTGTGAAAGCACCTTGGGTACAGGTGTCAGGTTTATTGTTTAAAGAAGTATCGTTCATGAACATGTTCATGAGAAAGCATTTTCTTGAGAAATATGGCGGAGGCTTTCATTATATCTCGTTTTCCCGTTTTTTTTCGTTCTGTCCCGTTGTCCCGTTGTCCGTCCCGATCTTCCGTGTAAACGGCGGAGGCATCATAATGACGGTGCGCGGTCTTAATATCTCTCTGGTTTCGATTTTAGATAACGAAAAATAGATAGATAGACAGAAATGACGTCATAGTCAGCTGTGTGCTTAAACTGTTTAATTTCAGACGTTGACGAATGTCAGACTGGAGAACACGGCTGCCAATATTTGTGCAGCAATCTGGTGGGATCATACAACTGTTCGTGTGACACAGGCTTTATGCTCAACAACGACAGCAGAACTTGCAGTGGTAGGAATGGCTGCGTGTGATACATATTACGCCTCTGCAAGCGATACGTGGCGGAGGCTATTACGTTTTCATTATATCTTATTTTCCCGTTGTTCTGTTCTGTCCCGCGGTCCCGTTGTCCACCCTGATGTCCCGTGTCAACGGTGTAGGCATCATAATGACGGTGCATGGTTTTAATCTCTCTAGTTTTGATTTTAGTTTTATTAGTCTGTTAACTTTATGATTTGTTGCACACTTCATGCAGTAAGGTGTGACATCATAATGTGTCGTGAGTTTATATTTTTGGCAATGATAGTCGAGCGGCTGCGTCGATGGGCATCATGCGCGGTCACGGATTCTAAACTCGGCGGCGCCTAAATCATCATCATCATCATCATCATTATCCTTCATTTGCTTCAAAGAAGTACAACAATAAGCAAAATCGAGATGATAAGCAAAAATAAAAAAAAAACAAATAACTTTAACGTGACAAATATTCAAATTCAATTAGGCCTACTATCCGTTATAATCTGAGAAAGAGACAGCAGAGACGTCGTTGACAGAGATATTTTACACCTGTGTCTACACACAGATACTGACGAGTGCAGTGACAACAACGGAGGCTGTAATCAGATCTGTAACAACGTAGCAGGAAGCTTCGTGTGTCTGTGTCACAAAGGCTACTATCTCTCATCCGACAACAAAACTTGTCAAGGTTTTACTCAGTTTTTACTCGGCAGTTATATCTCTGTTTTTATGACAAATTTGGGATAACAGTTATATATGTGGGATAATAATTATATACATTTTATGAAGTATGTCGTATATGTTACAGCCATAATGGCTTCCATACTTCGTTAAGCAGATGTCATGTCACAACAACAACTTGTGTACGGCTAGCAGGTTTGTGGTTCGAAGAAGTGTCTTTTCCTTGGTGACCAAGCATGAAGATACTCCAGAGAAGTGACACGACAGTCTTATGTGGGTTTGAACTGTTTAATTTCAGACGCTGCTGAAATGACTGCGATGTGTTATACCTGCGTCTATTTATAGATATTGATGAGTGCAATGACGACAATGGAGGCTGTAATCAGGTCTGTAACAACACAGCAGGAAGCTTCGAGTGTCTATGTCACAAAGGCTACTGTCTCTTGCACGACAACAGAACTTGTCAAGGTTTTTACTTAGTTTATACTTGGCAGTAATACCTCTGATTTTTGTGACAAAATTTGCGGTAATAATTCTATTTTTATGAGATATTTCTTGCGTTGTCAAGGCACCTTGTGTACGGGTATCAGGTTTATTGTTCCAAGAAGGATCGTTTCATTGGATGGCAAGCATAAATATGTTCTCCAAATGATATCGTAGTCAGCTGTTGGCTTAAACTGTTGAATTTCAGACGTTGACGAATGTCAGACTAAAGAACACGGCTGTCAACACGTGTGCAACAATCTACCAGGATCATACAACTGTTCGTGTGACACAGGCTTTATGATCAACAACGACAGCAGAACTTGCAATGGTAGAAATGGTTGCCATGTGTTCTACTACTCTACTCTACTACCTCTGTCGGGTGGCAGATAACACTGTGTGATCCCATTGACAAGTGGCGTCCCGTAGTTCTGAGGTGAATTTCACGAAGAACAATACGCTCCTTTACCTTTACCTTTTTACACAGGGAACCGACATCAGCTAGGCTTGCAATCGCTTCAGTTCTAAGGCACTTTTTATTTCATGACCTACTTTTGTCTTCTATTTCTCAACAGTGTCTTGGGTGAGATAACGTCCCATAGTACAAGACCACGCCCACCACTGGGCCACGTTGCCGTAACTTCCAGACAGTGAATGCACAGAGAGAGAGAGAGAGAAATTTATTAACCACATAATCAATGAAACAGTGTAAAACAATGACTATTAATTAACTAGTGGCGGGCTGCCAGAGAGATAACCCATCAGAGCTGGCCACCCATACTGA
>Ga0209149_1000984_pt1 | contig 13446 bp, 8 predicted proteins | sample WorMetTyACAVOLI2_FD_187423 | JGI IMG/M metagenome (GOLD analysis project Ga0209149, IMG submission 187423) | Marine gutless worms symbiont microbial communities from Max Planck institute for Marine Microbiology, Germany - Olavius algarvensis... ... | reverse complement strand
CGTACCACCATACAGGACTTTCCTTACGTTCACGGATTGATCATAAATTGGCATATTCAAGACGGTAATGTATGATTATTATTATCATTAATGTTTATCAGTGAGTTTTTGTCTTAGCAACGGGACAACCAATTAAATTCCCGACCTATTATACAAAAAAAGTTTTGTCAAGAAACACCTGCCAGAAATAGGCCTGAAAAATTAGAAACTGCTAAGAACATTTGCTGAGAATATTGACTTAATAATTTTCTCAGTTATTTCTTAGGTATTTCTAACTGCCTGGCACATGCTGATGGTGATAATAATGATGACAAAAACCACGGCAAAATTTAGGAAAAATTTAAGAAAATATTAGGAACGTTTTTGGAATCCCGCAATGACACAAGATTTAGTGAGAATCGCTTCTGCACGTGGCCTGCCGGTATTGCATTGCCTCGTAGGTGATGCATATTGATTTCTAGTTTTATTATTAGTTACGTCGGCTTCAGATTTACCAGTGCGTACAATTCGATTCTGTTCTGTTGTCGTCGGCGTAACGTCGAGCCTTGCTGTCACACACACGATTCACGGACGACCTTGACTGTGTATAACGCGAGACAGCGCTTGGTCGGTCTCGCACTGTACACAGTCACGGATGACCGTGACTGCTTTCCGTTCGTGGCTCTTGGTCGTCCGATACCCGCAGCTAGTCAACAAAAATAACCGGCCGCTAAGTGCGATAAACTAACCACGGTGCAGCAGTTACCGATCGCAAAGCAAGATATTCGTTGATAATCGAGATTTTAGCCTATCCCATCTGCACGACAGATTACTATCAGTCATACCAGCTTACTTTGCCTATTAGAAAGTTAGTCATATAGGCCTAACATTCATACAAACCCACCTGTTCAAGCAAGCCTACAGCCTCTGAGAACATTTTGTTTTAAGAGTGTAACGAACTGAACAAACGAAACTCGCGGGATATGCATGTAGCGCAAATTATTGTTGTTACAACCACGCCTGGATTTCGAGATTCATTCTTTCAACACAGAAGAACTGAATATATAATACAAGATGACTCGAGCGGCAGAGTAAAGTTTGTGATCCAATGTTTCAGCAAACAATATAATGTGAGTAAGTAAGATAATTTATACACGGCACTCAAACAACAGGCACGAAGCGCCAACAAGTGCTAAGAAAGTGACTTTCCCGTAATCATCACCGTAGCCATGCAGTCAAACGTGTAAGTCTTTCACAGTCATAAACTAACCAGTTACAACTTACAACTGCCAACTTTCAAGCAATGTAAATGTAATGTAGGCTACTGGTGACAACATCGTCCGACAGACTATTTTGCACACGCTCAATGACAATGCATAATCGTTGTCATCGTCGTTTTTTGTTATAATCTGAGCCTTTCAAATATCTCCACTGCTGTCATCAAAAGTTCAGACTCATCGCTAAAGGCTACGTGTACCAATCCCAGTATGCACGTCAGTTCCGAATTTAACTCTGTGCCTCATAGGAAAAAGAAGCGTGATAGTCGCGTTCTTGCTCGCCTTGGGGGCCAGCACGTCCGTTGTCCGCCCCGTACTGTATACGGAGGGCGACCGTCGCAACCTGTTGATAACACTCGTTGTCCTTGTCAGTCCCGTACGGAAGCAGGATTGCGGGTCAGCTTTATATCGTAGTGGCGACATTCTTGTTTTATTTGTTTTAAAAATAAAGACAATTCAGACGGTCCACTGCAATTTGTATTAGGCCTAACTTTGCAGCATTCATTGTTGTTCTATCCTGACCAATGAAGGATAGGCTAAACGCTGAAATTCTGAAGATGCCAAGACTCGAGACTAAGATTTAAGTCTCAAGAACTGGAAGCCTGATAAAAACAAGAACATTGCCACTGCGATAAAAAAAAGCTGGCCCTGCCGCCGCGCCATCCCAAACAAATCGTGTGCCGTGCTGACGCTAAGAGCGAGTCAATATCTCATACACACAGTCTGTAATTGGTCGATCCTGCTTTCTCAAGAAAGGCGGCAGTCGCCCCCTCCCTCGGGGGAAGGCGCCTGCGGCAGCGTCTGAATACGGCAATAGAATCAGCGGTAAAACTAGCCTATATGGGTCTATCTAGCTTAGTTTTCGAGTTACGACCACGGGATGGACAACGGACAGACAACGGACCGACGTCTGCAACCAACGCCTGTCTGGCCCTTGAGACGGGCCGGCGACAATATTTCTGAAACGAAAATGCAATGACGTGCGATGATGATCTCAAAGAAACGCAACACTGGAGTAGACTCACAGACTGCAACCCGGGTGGCGAATAAGCCTAATAGTTTTGCTAGTCATGCTTAGGTGTATAATTTTCTGTATATCTACTGCAACTAACTGTTTGAATCTTATCTCATTACAGACCTATACGTAGTCCAAAGGTCACTGTTGCAATAGGTCCAACAGACGGTTAAATTTTCTGACAAATCAGTATTGCATTTTGTAATCGAACAAGAATAATGTACAACTAGGCCTACGCTTCTGTGGCATTCATGTATAGAGGCGTCAAACATCGTATTTGATTGTGTGGCTGTGTCAATGCCGAATGACAGCATTCGAACACGTGTTGTAATTTTGACACTGTAAAACATTTTATTATTCTGATAGAAACACTGCTTGAAAGATGTATCTGTTCTGTTCATGTTCATAAGGCAGCATAAAACTGCAATGTTGAATGACGCGTAGTTAAGGATTGCTACGGTAACTCGCTTCAGCTGGTACTTTGCTGCAAACACAACTGTTTTCTAAGTGGTTTAATTAAGAATATTGAACACATGTTATCTCTGAAATTTTATTTAAATTAAAGAACTTTTGATCGAGTTATGTCAAAATGCCCTACGGTCCGGTTTTTTTCAGAGATCGTCAAGTCGCTACTGTTGCCATGGAAACCACGCAGCTGATTCTAAGCCAATTTAAAAACTTTTTAACTCGGTGAATTGAGTGAGAATTGAATAAGGTCTCTCTGCGCCAAAAATAATTAGTGAATATTGTGAATTGGTGAGGCTATATCACATCAATCGTAGCGGTCCGGTTTTTTGAGACACAGTGTTTTTTGATTTTATCACTAAAATTTAACGATTTAAGTTTAAAACGGCCGAAAATTAAACCCGATTTTTAGGTTCTGTAGGCATAACCCCGGTTTGCGGGGTTGAAAATCCGCGAATTACCCGAGGCCCCGTAAACTCTGGTTTGAATTCCATAATGAACACTCATTGCATATCTCGGCGCGCGTAACTTTGTCAGAGAGGCGATCAAGAGTAACGCTGTTAGATTTGTGGCAGATAAAAACACGCAGTGTTAGCCAGGACTACAGGAGGACACGACGGCGACGTGACTCGTGTTAGAAATAAGTAGCTCTGCTGTCGCAAAGAGGCCGCGCGATGCTTCGTGTCTGTCAGCTTCAATAGTACAAAACGTCGAGCGCAGTCTTTTATTGTTAGTTACATGGCTACAGATTAAATCACTACGTGCAATTAAATGTTGTTCTGTTGTCTTTGGCGTAACATTGAAACTTCTTGTCATAAACATGTCGTCGTCGTTTCCCGTCATCAACAAATTCCGCCGCTTACTACTAGCGATAAGTGTCACAACTTGCCACTGTCCGGCGGCGTCGTTTTGATCGCAGCGTTGACAGCACGCGATGAAGCCAGATATTGGCTCAGAATCTCGATTTCTGCCTACTCCATCTGCATTCGACGCCCCTGTTCGGGGGTTCCCGTCGAAATGTTGCCATTATGTTTGGTGCCGAAACCTAGAATGGTGTGGCTAGCCGACGGTGAAAAAAATTTGACTACACGTTTATTCGTTTCTAGAGAATGTATGAACGAACGAGACATGGACAGACGGACAGACATCGCATGCACGACGGCACAGGCCCGCACTTGCATAGCATCGCGCGGAAAAAACTGAACGCAATATCAGGTGAACGCGGGTGAACTTCAACTCGCAGGCACACACAGAGAAAGTCAAACAATACGGACTGTTTATAGGTAGTAATACCTGCTGTTTCACTGCATTGCTCGCCTTCTCATACCAGCTCTGCCAATTCTGCTCGGGGTACTCAAAGAAATTGCGTGTATCGCCGGTGTGCCTTATCCGGGGTACTATCGGCGGCTACAAGGCCACAGAAAAATAATACAAAGACCGGTGTCAGTAGCGCATAGCAATTTAGTAGCAGCTTCCCATTTATCACCTCAGTGTTTACTAAAATGAAAATGTTAACGACACCAGTAGTAATGAAACAGAACAGCTAATTTAGGCCTACTTTAACTACGCCAACGAATGTCCATCGTCCATAATATTGCCTGTCATAAGCTAGACTATACATCTACAAGCAGTAAGCTCAAAGCAAATGTGCAAAATGTATCGTCAAGTCAAACCACGAAACACTAACTGCGCTAAATTGTTACACAGAACATCAAATAACAGCCGTTAACCCTTTAGAGTCCAGAGGCAATTATAGTGCAACATCTAATAATATGAAGTTGGTTGTTGGTATTTGGTACAGCGAGGAGGGGACTGGGCGGGGCCCTAGCCCGCCCAGTCCCCTCCTCGCTGTACCAAAATGTAACAGACCATCCATCAGCGACCAGTGTACTAATCACTCTATTGCAGTATAATGGCCCGTCGCTCTGCGGTTTTAATGTGGGCATTAAAGGGTTAAACAATCTATACTCTTGTTTCTATAGGCTTATATGCAAACGACATTGAAAAGGGCAGGAGGGACTGTACACGACACGTATTCATATACTACTCAACAACGAGACGTGACAAAATGAAAGGTAGGCCTATTCTGCATATGCGCAGAATGTACACATGTACACGAGAAGTCGTTTAAGACGGTGAGGCTGAACGGTATGGAATGCTGTTTAAGACGGTGAGGCTGAACGGTATGGAATGCTGAACGGTATGGAATGCTGAACGGTATGGAATGCTGAACGGTATGGAATGCTGTTTGCCTCATGTCGAATTTGTTTGGAGTTGCGTTTAATTCCGTCTCTTGGCTTCATCTGAAACGCTGTAAAAATCCGATTTGGGTGAAACTACCGGCTACATATTAACGCACAAATGTAGCAAAATCGTTGGAGGCATCTCTGAACTGAACAAGATAAGTTATCTATATATTTATATTTATATGTTCTACCGACCTCAATTTGTTTTGCGACGATTTCATCCCAGTCGATGTTTCGAAACCATCGATGATTTTTGACGTCGTGGGCGCCGTTCTACCAGTACAGAACCGAACAACACAGGGAATATAATTATATAAATTATATACTTTTGAAAGATGGTATCGCTAGGATAGTTAAATAAATTATATGATCAGAACAGGATATTGCAAATACATATTTATTTAGTTGTTTTTTTAAAGTTCTTTTTGCTTTCACCTCTGTCGTTGTCTATCATAGCGCGTCTACAAAACACCAACTGAACACTGAAACAACACAAATCTGCCACCAGTCCTTCCTCATCCTGCAGTCCTGGTTGGAGACTTTAACAAGCATCATCCGGACTGGGCATATCAGGAGGCTGATCTGAAGGGGAGTCCCTGCAAGAGTGGGCATTGAACAGCGACTATCTGTTGTTGCACGACGCCAAGCAACGTGGCACGTTCCACTCTACAAGGTGGCAACGTGACGTCTCGCTAGACTTGTGCTGGATCTCAACGACAGTCGGTCGGCCACAGCCTGTCTCCTCTGTGGTTCTTGGTAACTTTCCCCACAGTCAGCACCGACCTTCAGTTATTCACAGTGGCTTCCAGCTACCCATCATCAGAGGAGTTTAACGCAGAAGATAGAAAGCTGACTGGGCTAGCTATACTCTCGCCACAGAACGTTCTATCCCGCTGATTCCTGTCCACAACATCAGCGTTGAGGAATCATACCAGCGTTTCTGTGGTGCTATGCAGAAAGCAGCCCACCATTCAATTCTACGAGGCTTCCGCCCAGCATACACTCCGTGTCTAGATGAGGGATGCCAAGATTTACTGAAGCAGTACAAGGAGTCTGGTGACCCAGACATAGCTGATCATCTCATCGAGTCACTCGATGTAGCTCGCCGGCATCATTGGGAAGAACTGACGTCGAAGATGAACTTCACGCACTCAAGCCGGAAGAGTTGGACACTGATACGCCGGCTTGGTGTTGCTCAACAACCACCCAAGTCAACTCATTCGTCAGTCAGCGCCAATGCCGTTGCCGCTCATCTCATCCAGGTTGCTAAAGCACCGCACGACTAGAAGTTCGAACGCCAGGTTCGTATGGAGGGCAGAACTCTTCTGCAGCAGATGTCAGACAAGAGTCTTCCTCGTCCATTCACCGAAGATGAGATTTCAACTGCTCTGCAGAAGACGAAACCAGCGACAGCCCCAGGTTACAAGATCCACGTGGAATTCCTGAAGAACCTAGGCCCCAAAGCTCGCACCTGGCTGTCCAAATTCTTCTCCAGAATCATGGCTGCCCATTCCATCCCGAAGATCTGGAAAAAGGTCACGGTGATAGCCGTTGAAAAACCCGATAAAGATCCGAGTTTGGCAGCTAAATACCGCCCAATCTCACTGCTGAGTGTGTGTTACAAGCTCCTGGGGCGTCTTGCACTCCAGCGCATTTCTCCCACGGTCTCCAAGATAGCGCGCGTTAATATAGCGTATCATCGTACCGGTAATACGGCTTAATACGCAGAGCCAAAGAGTTAATCCCTGGCTACAGCTATCGAGATTAATTACAGTAAGTACCTAATTCTAATTATTAAACAAATATAACATTTTACGACGCGCATAGTATCAACAAGCTGTATATAGTTTATGATTTATTAACTCCAGCAGGTTAGCATACACTGTGTTTATTTTTCATAATAAAACAATAAGAAGAAAATAGTGTCATAACATTCAACAGACCTTCATGTTTCCAAGACGTTTCGTTCTGTCTTGAACTAAAAGTTTCTTTATTAAATCCCTACAACATAAATACGCATCAAATATGATCTAACAAGAAAATCTGCAGTGCGACGAACCAGCAGGCATATCCGCCGCGGAATTGGTACATTTTCGTCTTCAGTCGAAGGCCTAAATCTGGTCATTTGGGGCCGAGTTACAGACAAAAACGATTTCGGCATTTTCGCGATTTTCGCGTCATTGACATTCACCTTTGACCTTTCGAGATCAAAAAAATGTAACGGAGCAATCGAGGTACCGTTGTAGAACATTTTGATCTTTACTTGGAGTATATAATTTCAAAAAAACTAATAAGTTTAAAACAAATGTGTTAGAAGACATTAATACATTAAAACTTTAAAACAGCAAATATTTTATTTTGTGTTGCAGCCGTATACTTAACCAGCATACTGCTATAGCCGTATAAAATTGCATTCGGTCCAGCTTGTAATACAAACTGTCTTATACAGTGTTTAGCTTCTCTCACTAGTTTGGAAGCTCGCACGCCATGTTGGCATTCTACTTCCGGTTACAATTTCGACCATATCACCGTAATCGGCATGTCATTCTCCAAATTGCTGCCAAATTCATCTAAATCTTCGGCGTCGTTATGATGTTATACAGATTTTCAAGATGGCGGCCGCTTCGGCGAAACTACTTCTGGTTTCAGATTGGGTGTCGTCCGACCCTTCAGAATGTCAGTCTCTATCAGCAAACCAAATTTCGTCGGAATATCTCAGTCCACGGCTGAGATATAACTATTTCCGGTTTAGAAAAACAGACGTCCGCCATATTGGAATTCTACTTCCGGTTTCAATTTCAGCCATGTCACCGTAGTTGGCATGTCATTCTGCGCTAGGCCGCAAAATTTCATCCAAATCGGACTATCAACGGCCGGAAAATGACGTCATATCGATTTCAAGATGGCGGCCGCCAGCCATGTTGAGTTTGTTTCCGGATAATAGCGGACCACTCACGTAGTGTGTTTTCTGGTCTGAACTCGGTCCTCAAATCTCTAGTTGCTTAATAGTTCTGGAGATATTGCGATGTATAGATGTCGGCGTTTTGGCTTGAAACTGCCTATTCACGCCGCTTTTGGGGAGTTTTTGGGGCGTATTACCCTGTATGATGTCAAGCATCGTCCTGGAACTCCAAAGCACAGTCGTTGGGTTGAAATACGACGTTTGAGATATTCAGCGTAAGAATCAGTGCAACGATTCGAGCTTTTTCGATATTCCTGTTGATTTTTTACATGGGCCTTACAACAGTGCAGCGCTAATGTCCTGCCTGTGATACAAGATGGCCGCTGTCCGCCATCTTGGATCTGTTATTAGAAGTCGTGGACCACCCACGAATGTCCCTTCACGGTGGGTATATCCTGTAAAAATTTCGTCATGATTGACTTAGTAGTTTTCAATTTATACGGTTTTGAATTTTTTGGTCGTTTATACTAGAAAGTCCTATTCGGGCCCCAAAAAATTCGGTTTTGGGGGAATTTGGACCCCTAAAGACGATTTGTCATCAACGGTACGGTACCCCAAAAGGCACATCTAGGCGTAAAACCGCGCGTTTTAAGCCATAAATGTTTCGGATCCTTCCATATTTGTGATCTGCAGACGAGATGAAAGAATCTGTTTGTTTGACTGATTGACTGAGTGAGTGAATGTGTGTGTAAAAAAACCAAACTTTCCCTATTCCCCCAGCAAGGAACAGGCAATAATGAAAGTTGCGAAGTCGTGCAATGCGCGGTGGCTTAGAGGTAGGGCGTCGGACTTGCGATCTAATAGTCGCGGGTTCGAGGCCCGACCGTGACGCTGCTGCGTAACAACCTTAGGCAAGTTGTTCACACCCTACTGCCTCTGTCACCAAGCAGTATAATTTGGTAACAGCGAAAGCTGGGAAGTAAACAGGCATATCGCGTGGTGCACCAACCCGTATCACGTGGTTTCGCAGTGTTCGCTGATGCCTGGCTCCACGACTATGCGCTATACAAATCCACATTTACTTTACTTACTTTACTTTACAATGCGCAGTCCACTGCAGACACTGCGTTGTTATACAAAACAGTGAATGCCATACACAGCCAAGAACTTAAATATTCAACTTCTTTGTACGTTGCAGACTACCCGACTCGGACTGAGGATTTTTTTGCCACGCGATGCTATGCATAAGCACAGCCTATGCCGTCATGCGGTGTCTGTCTGTACGTCTGTCTGTCACGTTCGTGAATTCTGTCGAAACGAATAAACGTATCTTCTATTTTTTTCACAATCGGTAGTCACACCATTCTAGTTTTTCCATACTAAACGTACAACATTCCGACGGGGTCCCCCGTAACGAGGGCGTCGAATGCAGGTGCGGTACGCAAAAATCGCGATTGTCGGCCAATATCTGGCTCCATCATGTGCTGTGAACGGTTCGACTGGTAAGTGCAATACACACAGCAGCGACGGACCGTGGGAAGTTGTCGCTGGTAAGCGGCGGCGTTTGTTTTTTACGGCAGACGACGATAAATGTTTATTACAAGAAGCCTCAACGTTACGCCGAAAACAACAAAACAGCGTGTAACTGTACGCAGTGGTAAATCTGAAGCCGAAGTAACAATAATAAAAGACTGGACTCGAGATATATTACACTGTTGAACTTAACTACTGACGGACACTAAGCATCGCGCGGGCTGTCTGCGACAGTAGATCGAGTAGGCTACTTGTTGCTTCTAAGCCTTCTATGCAGAATAGGATGCTCATTATAAAACACATCAATTCAGAAGAAGATAAACTCTCTAGTGACAGCATATACCGAACTTTATGCAATCTGTACAAACACAAAATGCAAGAAGTAGGCCTACATGTTCGGTTTAATTTAACAGTATTGCGTGTGCTGTACAAATGTCATCAGTCATCAAACACTAGTGACTGGAATATTGCAGTAGATGGCAGAACCTCGTAAGTTATAGAAACGAATGCGTAATTTCCTTACTTATTACTGACTTATTTACTTACTTAAAGAGATGCCCGAACGAGCAACAGCGTCGCCGAGAAGGAAATAACGTTAGAAGAACTATTTAATGCTATACAGAGACACTTTAAATAGTCTTAGAGGTGATCGACGAAGCTCAAGTCTATATAACAAGAACTTAGCTATCGCGAACAGATCGCGCGTCAGCTGCGCACACAATACGTTGAGGGCATTCATAGGCCTAAATATTACACCGTGACCTTGAAATCTAGGTTAAGGGTCACTCAAGGTCACTGGAAACATAACCATTGGACAGATCGTACACTACTTACTATTAGTCGAGTAACTCGAGTTATTTGACGTTAGATATTATCGTGACCTTACAATGTGAGTTAGAGGTCACTCAAGATCATTGAAAGTGGTACCATTTGAAAGCTTGGGTACGGTTTTCTATTCCCCTTCCATAGTAACTATGGCCGTATCTGTAGCCATTTTGGAGATATTCAGCGTCAAAGAATGGCCTGACCTTGAAATCTGCGTTTAGGGTCCTTCAAGATCATTGAAAATGGCGCGGTTTGATAGATGCATGTATAACTTTCTATTAGTCCGCCATTGTAGCTATAGCTCTATCTTGTACCATTTGCGAGTTATTTGACGTTGAATAATATCGGGTTCGTAACAGGGATAGGGTTCGTTCAAGGTGATTGGAAATGGCACTATAGATCGCATGCGAGTTCCTATTCGCCTTCCATACTACTATGGCGCTATCTTGTATCGCCTGCGATATATAGCGACTTATTGGTAGAAAATCGTGGAATTTTTATACCCCACCTGTATTTATCACCCCCGCAGGGGGTGACCCGTCGGAATTTCGTAAAGGTGGTTGATGCTGATAAAACTAGAATGATTGGGCTACCGTACGGTGAAAAAAACGATGACAATATTTTAAGCCGTTTTCATCTGATACCGGTAGGCCTACGGACATACTGACGGACGGAGGGACGGATGGACAGACGGACAGACAGACAGCATTGCTATATCAATATCGCGCGTCAGTGTGCTGACGCACGATAAAAATGTCTTCAGCTGTCGTCGTAAGGAAGAATACTCCATTGTGCATTTCCTGTATTTCACCGTTCACGTATTCTATGGTCCGTGATACGGTGCAGAAATGACGGATATAAAAGCGCTTGCACATATACAAATGCGGCTGATAGTAGTCGTTAATCGATCGACAAGAACTTGCATCGCACGCATCAGGCGAAATGTCAGCGAGATAGCGAGGATGATGTCGTAAAAGCTTATCTGTAGTTGAGAGAAAACAGACTCTAAACCGTTTTATTGACGACTGGCTTATGACATGCAGACGTGTTGCTGCTGCTGAGGGGCGATCAGGAAGACGACTGAGCGATAGACAACATACATACCGCGCTATCGGGTCGACGTGTTTCGGCCAGTCGATTTTGCCAGTTAGTATCTTCTCGTAGATGCCGAAAGGCTGGTCATCAAAATACGGTGGATACCTGCACAATTAAAATCAATTACAACAGCGATAGCTTAATACACTGAGACATATTCTACGTCATTCTCGCTGCCTTATCACTGTCTATCGTGCCACTTACATAAACAAACTGTTCTACGGTAACTGCTTTTGATGCTCAAGCTGTATTCATCACAGAAGTGCGCACAAATTTCACGGAACAAGCGAAGACCGGCGGCGCATATTGCAACGTCAGATGACATGTACATCAAAATAATAGCTATATTACATAGGCCTAACATTGACTAAGACTAACTAGATCGAAGACTGAGTTTTAAACATCAGAACCGATCGCAATAATCGGTTGTCGAATGTCCTTAATGACCCGAGTAGGGCCTACTATAACAAGTAGCTCTGCTGTCGCAAAGAGGCCGCGCGATGCTTCGTGTCTATCAGTAGTTAGCTTCAATAGTACAAAACGTCGAGCAGAGTCTTTTATTGTTAGTTACGTAGGCTACAGATTTATCAGTGCGTGCGATTAAATGCTGTTCTGTTGTCTTTGGCGCAACGTTGAGACTTCTTGTCATAAACATTTCGTCGTCGTCTCCCGTCATCAACAAACTCCGCCGCTTACTACCCTGCAGCAATAGCATAAGTGGTCCGGCGGCGCCATGTTGATAACACCTGGCCGGTCGCAGCTTTGATAGCACGCAGTGAAGCCAAATATAGGCTCAGAATCGCGATTTCTGCCTACCCCACCTGCATTCAACGCCCCCGTTAGGGGGGGGGGGGGTTCCCGTCGGAATTGCCATGCCGTTTGGTAATATAATGTAATAATGATAAGTTTAGAGAGACGTATGCAGCAAAAGCGGCTTCAAGGGCTCTGTACAAAAATGGTCAGTGGTACAGTCAAACTGAAGGGAAGGATATGTTGAACAGATGTGACTTTAGGTGTGTTTTGAAAGTAGAAAATGTCCCGGATAGGCGCAGATCTACTGGAAGACTGTTCCAAGCACGTGGACCGGCGACGGCAAGAGCACGGTCGCCAATGGTTGAGCGCCGCGTAGCCGGCACTAGAACTTCAGCTGTAGATGCAGTCTGCAGAACGTAGTCGACGGCGTGAGTCTACGTCCGACAACGGCTGGATCAACTCGGACAGATACTGTGGTGCTGCTCCATTTAGAATGCGGTACACTAGAACGCAAAGTTTGTACTGGATGCATTCAGGCACACGCAGCCAGTGCAGGTTCGCGAGCAGTGGTGTCACATGGTCGAACTTGCGCGCATCAGCCGTGAGTCGTGCTGCAGCATTCAGCACGGACTGAATCCGAAACTAGAAAAACTAGAATGGCTTGGATACCCGACGGTGAAAAAAATTTGAAGATATGTTTATTCATTTTGACAAAATTCATGAACGTGACAGACACACAGACAGACGGACAGACAGACATACGGACACCGCATGACGGCATAAGCCGCGCTTGCATAGCGTCGCGCGGCAAAAACACATGGAAAGCCAACCACTCACTGTGGAAGCTTTGCTGACCCCGAGAGAACAGTGGCACGATACTTTCCCGCAGGCGGGGATGCTTGAACGACAAAGTGTTCATATGGAGCATTGTTTTGCATACATGTCGATCTTGAACATTGCGCAAAGAAATTACATACAGATTGGAGGCATTTGTAGACTTGAAGAAATATGATAAAGATAATAATAATAATAATAATAATATTTATAAGCAGCGCAGCCTTAAGTAAAATAGGACGCGCTGCAGGCACATGTCATTCAGTGCTGACGAAGAGATGCGCTTTCAGGCGTCGTGCAAAGGTGGCCGTGGAGTGACAGTGTCGACAGACGCAGTTCAGCTGGTAAACTGTTCCAAGTCTCCGGACCGGAAACAGCGAAGTTCCTGCGACCAATGGCTGTGGCTGTCCGTTGCACATCGATATATTATAATAGCTATAAAAAACGAGCAAAGAACATCATCATCATCATCATTTTATTGTAATAAATGACCTGACAGAACGCAAGACAATACATGTTGAA
>Ga0209149_1000982_pt1 | contig 13462 bp, 7 predicted proteins | sample WorMetTyACAVOLI2_FD_187423 | JGI IMG/M metagenome (GOLD analysis project Ga0209149, IMG submission 187423) | Marine gutless worms symbiont microbial communities from Max Planck institute for Marine Microbiology, Germany - Olavius algarvensis... ... | reverse complement strand
AAACGCGTAGGCCTACCCGTCGCCATTATTTTTTATGCGTAAATTTTCGACCATTTTCATTTTTTACACGTACTACGCGTGCTAAAATAAACCCTGGCCTCAAGTCTCAAAATTGCGATATCAGCTGTGACTTCAGTCATGATTTAGATTCCACCGCAAATAACTGACAGTTACAGCTTCAACACTCGAACGAATATGAACCCAGATGACGTCATTCCCCCGAAAGGTGAAGTGAAGAATCACACTGCATTGGTCATTACGCAGTTGGCTGTGTGGCTCAGTGGTAGAACGTTGGTCTTTGACCGGCAAACTTTCCATGTCCTGCACTCGACCTGCAGCTGACGGGAGACCACTTACGTGGGTAAACCGTCCGCTGTAGGTCAGCCAACCAGGCCAACTCAGCCTTTCGGGGTCGATAAATGAGTAGTAGGCTGCAATTAGATGTCTGCAACCCTCAGTCTGGGGAGGCACCATCTGGAGAATGCTTACGAGGTAAATGCAGGCATTGGTGTAATTGCAGGTAACACTGTGTGATCCGTGCCTTAGCGCCTTGCGTGTACTACAAAAATGAGCGCTATATAAATACACTTACCTTTACCTTTTTTAATGCAAAAAAACTAGATGCATTTCATAGGCTATGGGGCTTACTGTACTGTACAGAGCTCCACATGATCAAAAGCCTAGGTGTTTACTGTATGATAAATACACTGCCAGCTGAACACTGCAGGTCTAAATCAGCACTTAAGTATTGGTGCAGTGATGAATATCATGACACACAAAATCACACATTAAAAATTCATTTTTTAACAGTGCAACTGCCTGATAGCAGCAATTAACTGCTTGACAGCCGTCCGAATTATGCATCAGAAGAACTCTTCATTAAACAAAATTATTTGTTATAAATCAATAATGATAATGACAAACAAATGGTTATGAACACAGCAACATACTTACATGGCACTCCTGTTAACAGCAGACTGTGGAACAGCATGACATACATTTTGTGGTAGACAATACTTCGGCATCTAAATACAATACAGCAAATGGCAAAAATGGTTAGTGATTACTATATTATTATCACGACCAAGATTAGTCTAGTTTAAGCAAGTGCAACAATACTTGAGTGGTTTAGTGTCTCACTCGACACATTATAGTCATTCTGAAGACGATCTTCCCAGCCAATCACTTGACTCATGCATGAAAACCAGTCTGCCTAATCAGTCACTTGGCTGGTACTAGAAAAACAACTGTAACTACAACTAAATGACAACACAAAAACATAATCAACAATTAATGAAAACAACTAACATAAACAAAACTAAACCTAATGAACCTAAAGCCTGGTTCAGGTTGCCGTTTACGCCATCCAGCCAGCCCAGGAAACAAATCGGGCTTATTCTACAGCTCTCAGGGCCCGCACTAAGCAATTAAAGTTAAACAGTAAAAATAAATTAGAAATCAATATGCATCACCTCCGTGGGGCAATGAAATACCAGCAGGTCCCTTGAGAGATTCTGACTAAATTTTGTGTTGTTGTGGGATTCCTAGATCCGTTCTGCTAAGCTAAATTTCATCATTGTGAGTACAGAAAATAGATATGTCAGCTTAAATAGCTCAAAATCGTGAAAATTTCAAATTTTTGGTGAAAATTTACATCTAACGGAACACTCCCCTTAAGCGATTTTTAAAAAAAATTTTGCATGGGGGAGGGAGTCACAGGTCCATACCCTAGCGCCAAATTTAACCATTGTGGCTTTTAAAATGTGGGCTTACAGCGCCCCAAATCACCAAAATTGGTATTTTTTGGTATAAATTTGCCCAAAATGAGTATATCCCCTTGAGCAAATTTTACAAAATTTGGCATGGGGGAGGGATTCTCAGGCCTGCACCCTCATGCCAAATTTCACCATTGTGGCTTTTAAAATGTGGGCTTACAGCCCCCAAAATCGCGAAAAATGGTAATTGTGGGCATAAATTTGCCCCTAAGGGAGAATTGTGGGGGTGCACAAAAAAGTTGAATATAGGTGCACAACTTCAAACCTTCCTCTATGCAATGACACCGTAATTGTTTTGAAAATTACACTGCTTCATAGCATTTCCGTTATCACAACTTCGTAATTCCAAAGTGTGACACACAAACAAAAAAACATCCACTTTTTCGTCTACAGCCGGCACGCGACACACGATCCCCACCATACTTGGCACGGTGATAGAGGAGGTCCATACCATTTTTGCAACCCTAACATTTTTGATCTGATCAGTAGTTTCGCCGCTAGGGGCTATTGATGATTTGAGGGAAAATGCCACCACAGTGGGAAAATGCTTATAACTTGGTTGTTTGTCCCCCGAAAGCGACCAAATTAGAAACATGAAAGCTGGCTATAGATGCGTACAAATGCTGATAATTTTGTAAAAATTGTCCAAACGAGTCGCCCCTGAGAGGCAAATTTATGTGCAAAATTCGAAATTTTGACAGTTTTAGGGGCTGTATTCCCACATTTCTGCCCTGATAAACGTGAAATTTGGCAGTGATTGCCAAATTTCACATTTACTGGGGCCACGTGTCGCCCCTACAGGGGAAAAAACCATTTTTGGACCACTGAGAAAAATAATACCGGCATGGCTGCACTTTGCGCAGGCCTGCCGGTAAAAAGCACCTGAAACAAACATGCATCAAAACGAGCAACTCACTGTAAACAAACACAAAGACAAAAAACATTAAAAACTGTGGATGCATAACTTACAGCTATCGCAGGATGAGGCTGCTGAGTCGTAACATCTATTGCAGAAACACTGTCCTGATTGGTTGCTGCTGTTTTCTTCTGCAGATGTTTCTGTGCAAGTTGAGTAGCTGTTGATGCAATTGCCGAGTCACTTGCATGTTGTCGATTGATATCGGAACTGGGCACTAACAATAGTGGAAGCGAAACTACAGCAGATGGCAGGCAATGATCAGAGGCACATTCTCGAAACTGTGATGAATTTGGCTTGGCAGCAATCACTGACTGAACCGAACCAGCAGCAACACTCATGCACACATTTTTGTTGGCAGGCTTTACGACATACTTGCTAACTTCAGGCAGCGGCACATTTGGCGGCACTGCAGAAACTGTTCTGAGACAAGACACTGCAGCTGTATCAGCAGCGATGGTATCTCCATCTTTACACGCACTTTCACGTGCAATGGGAACTTGATGCTTTTTGACCGCATCTGTCTTCTCATTAATAACCACAGCAGCACATTTTGTAACTGACACACTGGGAAGTTTTGGCGCAGCTGAGGCATCGTGCATAACTGAAGATGCATTCCGTGCAGCAGTGACACAGCCGCCATTTGAAGCACTCACATGTGTGATACAAGAACGTTCCGAGTCACAACTCACAGGAGCAGCGGCAGACTGGGAAGGCACTGATGGAATGGAACTAACGACATTAGTAGAAACAACAATGGCAGTCAAGGTTTTGGTGGGCTCAGGCACAGACTGACTTATTCCTTTGGTTGTGCGAGGCCTCAGCTTCTCTTTCAGAGCCATATCAAGGTCTGCAAGGCCCTGAGGACAGTCTACATTTTTCTTCGGCACAGAACTTCCTATCACTTTGACGCCATTTCCCGTGGTCAGACTGTGGTGTCGGGGGCAAGACATGCCACTCCGTGAAACCCCGGGAACCTTAGCACCAGGAACATCACCAGATTCTGAATCAACTGATGGTCCACGACTAAGCGGACAATGTGTACCAACAATAGTGTTACTGCCATCTACACCTGCGCAACAGGTAAGTCCCTTCACTTTCACAGGTGTTGTAAGCTGCTTACTGTCCACAATAACAGGCCCTGACTTGTCTTCAACACCTGGTAGCATGCTCTGAACAGTGGCTAAGCCAACAGAACTGTTGTCATCATTACTATTTGTTGAAGTACCAAAGAAACCACACATCGACACTGGTGATGTCACCTGCCCTGGTGTGACAGGACGGTGACTAATCTGCGTTAACAGCAACTCCAGAAACTTGGCACAAAACGATTCAACTGCAACTCCCGGGTTCAACAAATTTGATGCATTTAAATTCAGAGGTGGAGGCAGCTGGGCAAGCATGGACTCCAATAACTCAGGAGTAATAAGAGGGTTTGGACGTGCCAACAACTGCACTACTTGGGCATATGCAACCTGTACGTTGGACCACGATGTTAGAAAAGACCACGGCAAACCACCAGCACAGAACTGCGACAGAAGAAACTGGTTGCACACATGAGAGAAAGAATCAATGCTGCAGGCAGAATTGGTTACTAATGGCAACGAAGGGCTTCCAGGAACTTGTACAGGACACAATGATGCAGGCATCATTATCTGCAACAGTTGCTGCACTACTTCGAAAGCCTTTCCTGGCGATAACCCACTTTCTATTAGCAGATCTGTCAACTGTGTCTGCCACTGTAGGTACTGTGGTGTAAGTCCAGTGGCTGTAGGAACTGCGCCAACAAATGTATTCTGCATCATGTCCGATTTATACTGAGACTGAAGAAGTGCTGACGGCATGAACTGGACTGCCTGCCGGTACTGCTGCAGCTGTTGTTGAAGACAAAGCATTTGCTGATACTGCGTCATCACTGAATGCTGTGCCTGCATCTGCTGTGCAATCACGAGAGACTGCTGCTGCATCTGCTGCTGTAACAGTTGCTGATGCCACTCGGTGGAATATGCTGGTGCAGGCCGAACAAGATCACACAAGAAGCCTGGCTGCTGGAAAGCATTTAATGTGCTGCCAGCACTCACTACCTGCGGACATGCTGCTGTTGGCCAAGCACTCACAGCTGATGGCTGTGTCAGTGGATCATGACAGCCTGCTACATCTTGGTGGTGGCAGCTATGATGATGATGATGCTGATAATGGTGATGATTGGAGATTGAAGATTCGTGTCTTACCTGCTGACCACCAACCCCAAATGCCAATGAATCCCCTTGCATAATAGATGTAACAGATGTTGCTGCACATATAGGATCTGACAACAACAGTTTCTGCTCAACCCCAGTATATTTACATGGCAATGCCACAGTGTTGTCGGTGGCAAATAAAGATGCTGATCTCAAGGAGCTAATGCCACTATCTGCAGGTAATAAAAGATCGGATTCAATACTTGGCGTTCTGTCCAAACCTGACGGCCAAGAGCCGACATATGGCAAGTTAGCTGTTGCTGGCTGTGAAGTGAAGGAAGTACAGGAATGTGACGGAGAAATGGTGCTGTTTCCATTTTCTCCATCAGACTGTCGTTGTTTCTCTCTATTCTGTCCAGTCAGCCTGTCAAGTTGCATCTTTAGGTAGTTGAAGTTGAGAATTTCAGCATCACATTGTTGTTTTGTTCTCACAATGCTATTCTCGTGTGACTCCGACATGCTGACGTGGCCACCATCATCAACAGCAGAATGAAAGTGTGGTCCAATGCTTGTTCGGCGTGACACTGTACAAGAGCTCACTTGACTGCTAGGAGGAGGCGAACTACGATCATCAGACGAGGACTCAATGCCAGCAGGCTGACAGCTGAATGCTCCAAATTCTTTATCAGCAGATGCCTTGCAGTCTGACTTAGATACAGGCACCTTTAACCAACATGTGACACACAAATATAACATCAATATAGTTCTCAGAAATTCATTTTCATTAACTTAACAACAAAAATGCCTTTTAATGTGTGAGGGCTTTGATGTCCCACGGAAAGCAAGTGCCCTTCATGATGCCACTATTGACTCATATGGGTGATGGTGGGACTGAACCAGTGTCTGCCAACTGCTAGTCCACCGTCCTAACTACTGAGTAATGACTCAACACCACAGATTTGAGTAAACCAGCAGTAAGCTATTACATTATATTACTGCCCCCACGATCACTATTTTATAAATTACATTTTCCAGTTTAGCGTAGTGGTAACACGTTCCAGCTAATCAACATAGTTACTCTACGCTAGGCCCGGTTAGTGCCTAGGTAGGTGACCGTCTTTGGAAGGGTAAACAGCGCGGAAGCAGGCACCCAGGCCTACTCAGCCTGAGCCTGCCAAGGCTGCATGAGTACCCGGCGTAAGCTAGGGGAGTAAGCAGGCATATCGCGTGATATGCAGTTTATATTTCTGCAGTCTGAAGACGCACCTCTTCCGGCGTTCCTTCCCGTGACTTTTGTAGTGCCTGTGAAGTGACTTTGTCATTATTGGACACTTTAATCGTTCTTGTTACTTACTTACTTACTTACTATTAGAAACATCCTGAGCAACTACACTGTGCGTCAAAGAAAATTGGACCCTTTTTCCTTTGAGCATAACTTTCGCTAATACCGTCCAATTTTAATAATTTGTTCACTATTGCAGACAGACATCATTTGCTCGCAAATACATAATTGAATTTACCACTTTACCTATAGTTTGTTGCTGCACTACCTTGAAAAATGCAACTGCATACACTTCTTCACAAAAACTGTTAAATTAATCTGCAATGCATGCGGTAATTTCATTATCGTTACAAAGAACACATCTCTTACTGACTTCTTCGATGCGGCTTTGTGATGTCATAATGACCTCATACTTTTGCCAGCGACACGCAGAATGTATGGTAACGACTTTGTTCCAGCAGGACACTGCACCGGCACACTGCACAGTGCACGTGCAACAGTTGAACTGCTGGGTCAAGAAACGCCAAAGTTTCTTGCGTCCAACCTGCTGCTGCTGCTGCTGGCAGCTGCTGCTACTACTACTACTACTACTACTACTACTACTACAAATGTCATGGATTATAGTGCTGCCATCACCTATGGCCTCCAAACAGTTCAGATCTCAGTCCTGTAGATTACGAGATCTGGGCTGTCATGCGGCATCATGTCTACCACAGACAAATCCATACAGTGGATGAACTGAAACTGCGGCTCATCGATGTCTGGTACGGTCTTGAACAGTCGATTTTTGACGAGACTATTGACCAGTGGCGAGGAAGACATCGAGCGTGTATCCATGGTGTTTTAAACGAAAGAGGACATTTCGAGTACAGCCTGTGAACTGACAATCTTGACTTTTTTCCATATCTGTTACATTTAACGCGATTTGTTTGACTGTTACATCTTTAATTACGAAATCATGCCAGCAATGTTGGCCAATGCATTCTTGTTCATTTTACAAGGTAGTGCACTAGCAGATTTGAGGTATGGTGGTAGATTTTATGGTACACTTTGTCATAGTTAATTTCTGTCTTCAGCAATGAAAGAATTATTAAAATCAGACAGTATTTCAAAAGTTATGCTCAAATAAAAAAGGGCCAAGTTTTTTTAATTCACAGTGTATATTACGTCAGCTGTTTTAGCACTTCCGACATACTTTTATGTAGTTAGCTATGCAACATGAAATAAATCCTGCTTATAAAATATTGAAAGTTGTGCTATCAGTATTGGTGTCTTTAAACGAAGTCCTCGTCCCTATAATCCCGGAGGATCCTCAAAGACCAGATGAAAGACATCATCTTCAGATATCATTTCCTTATCAAAATTTCTGAAGGACTCTGCATACAGTCTGTGGATTGGCCAACATCATTATCATTTCTTGTGTGCATCACCAGGAGTGCATAGTGCCAGTTGTAGCCAGCAGCCTCAATGGCAAAAGTGGCTGATTCTCAGCCACGTTGACTGCTTCAGGCCAGTACGATGTTTATATAAATTCCTTTGATGCCACTGTGCCTCAATTTGAGTTCAAAACTATTATATATGTCAAGCCAAATGATAAGCACATTTTATGTTGTTCAGCTTCCAGTTATTATTATTTCCATGCTATGCCATACATAGTAAGGACTATGCTGTGACAAGTCTGGCAAGATGCCTACAAGCTGAGGTAACTCCACTGTGTATTGTGGGCCCCTAATTAGCATAATTAATGCAAATATTCAAAATCTGCTCTGTAACTTTGTAGCCCCCTGTCTTCACATCATTCATACCAAGTTTCAACAAAATCAGACTTAAGCTGACAGAAAAGAAAAAAATTAACAACAAGGTGATGGAGGACTTGATACACAAACAACAGCTCACCCAGTAAACCCAACATCTCTGCCGACCTTTGGGTCACAGCGGAGCTAAAACACAAGGCCTAACAAGGGTTTGACTTTAAACAAAAAATTCAGTAACCACCTGATTACATAAAGCATCTGCAACAACTGAGCATCAATTAATTAGTTTAACCAAAATTATCACACTACAAACCAGCAATGTTAATCTTTACTCTACCTCAGTAGGCTTATTTTCTTTTTGCAAGTTTGGTGGGGATGGGCAACAAGGCAGCGAGCTGTTAATACTGGATGTTGTTCTGGCACTCTGACCATTAATTTCATCACCATCACCCTCGGACTTTGCATCTGAAGATGGCTGAACAGACTGTCGTTCTGTTGCAGTAGGAAATGCTCCATCAGTAACGACCGCTAACTGTTGGTCGTGTGTGGTTTCAGACGAATTTACAGGCACAATTTCAGCATCGCTAAATGAACACGAAAACAGATACATGGCAATAAAACAGAACATTTTGTCATTGTTAGTATTAGCATACGACTAACATTCATCTGCCACGAATTAAATAACTAAATTACATAATGCCACCATATATAACTGTCACCTGCTAAACTTCCCTAATCTATGCCAGAACAACGGTGTATCTTTTCCACAGACTGACAGCTGCCCCAAGCTTTGAGACTGCAATTAATGTTGTATGGCCAATGCTCGAGGCTAAAATGAAAATTCTGAGTGGCAGCAAGGGCGTTTGTAGGTCGAGGGCATATTTCCTAGGCATTATGACTGCCTCCAAGCTTCAATATTGATTAGATAACTGAAATGTTACTATATCATCCATCCATCCATCCATCCATCAGCACCACGATGCTGGGCATGATAACAATGCTGGAGATTGTGACAGCTGCCAAAATGTCACCTGGCACAACTGCCAGCGTCAGCACTAGTTACGACGCCGGTCATCCACACTTTTGAGTTCGTGGGCTGATGCAGAAGCTGGCAACGTTCCAAGGGGTCATTTCTTGTAACTCAATGGGTTATATGTAAATGACCCTAATAAATGACCAAGGTCTATGGCAATGGGAAGTCATGACATAATCACCCGCAGATCTGAACATACACAGCTTGATCATGTGATGGCACTAATTATAACCAACCACTGACCTTCATAAAGCACTTTTTTAACCCTTCAATCGCCATATTAAAATTACAGAGCAACAGACCATACAGTAATTGGTACACTGGCCATTGATGGATGGGCTGTTACATTTGGTACAGCCCACCCATCAACGGCCAGTGTACCAACACTTCGTATGATTTGATGTGGCATTATAATTGCCTTTGGAGTCTAAAGGGTTAACATAATAAGTGCACTACACATTAAGTTACCACACAGTAAGTACCAGACAATTACCATACATCCTCACTCAACAATATGCAACAGCCATATCTTTACAGTGATCGCAATTACCTTGCACTGGCACACAACTCCATCTCCCGTTCACTAACGCTATTTGCAGACACCGGAACAGCAACGCATACAATCACTCGCTGAGATACGGTCGGATCATTTTCACCTTCTGTTGCCTACAAAAGCAACGCAGCATACATGTTAAGACTGTACATAAATATATGACCTACCAAGGTAAGGCTTAGTATGATGGACAAACAACTGAATGCACAAACAACAGTGCAAACATCTGTTTTGACAGCCATTTCCCAGATGTACCTGGGTTAGTTGGAAGTCTTGAATGCAGTCATGCCAAGTCTCATGCATCTTGCATGAGACTCATGCATTTTCACTTAACTCACGCATTTCCGCCCACTATAATATTATCTCACACATTTTTTATGAAGTTACGCATAATTTTGTACGCCAGCTTTCTTCAAATATGAATTATATTGTACAAAAATGCCTAACACTAAGCATGATTTCTGTCCATAATCCATTTTCTCCAGGCTGTGTGGACCACATAGCGTGACATCATATCGATCATAGAATAAATTCGATTACATCTGGTCAGTTGATTCTCACGAAAATCATTAAAACTGTTGCCACCAGATGTCAGATTTTAAAGCCAAAATGCAATAATTGGATTTTGGCTGGCTGGGGCTGTGCCCCAGACCATGCTGGGGGAGCTTATAGAGTGCTAGTCACCTAGCTGGTGGGGAGGGTGGCTTGCTGCTTGAATAAATGCGCTTGGACTTTGAATGCCCATCTTCCTGGTGGCTGGTTCGGGCCTCGACCCCGCTGTTCTCACACCTTCTTTTCCCCAACCTTGGCATGTCTGTAAGTGAACCACTGAAGATTGCTGAGGAAGTATTTTCTACAGGCTGGATGCCTTTCCTGATGTCCAACCAACAGTGACAGAGCACTGAAGGCATAGCAGATGAATATGTTAAACTCTTCCTCTATAAATGCCATGTAATATAGCAACATCATCAAGTAAATTAATGATCAACCTCTTTCTCTAGTGGCCTCTGCCACATATCAACAAACAAATGTGTCCTATATATGCCACAAATCACAGCACTGTTATTAAATGTATGAAAAATATCAAAAAAAAGGCTTACCTCTGGATTTGATGCAATGTTTCCTTTTGCTACAAACTGATCCACAACACTTGCATCATGTGACTGATCTGCAGGCACAAAACGTTGATCTCCTGTATATAATACAACTACAATATTAAATCAAGCAATACACTTTAAAAAAACACACAAATGAATTAAAGAAACTGCATCTGACAGTGGCATCTCCCGGCAGCAGCACACTTACGACATATAATTTCACGTATCTTTCTCACGTGATGTAACTGCCAACTATGATAAACTGAAATCTTACCACAGATTGTTATAAAATTTCATCCTTTATAGCATAATTTATGCAGACATTCAAAATCTGATGTTAACTTTGTAGCACTTTGCCCTCCTACCATTCATACCAAGTTTCACAGTGAAAACAATTTAGGCCTCAGCAAAAAGTTAATGGACAACAGACAGACTGACAGATCGACAGACAAGTAAATCCATCAGCTACGCTGACCTTTAGTCACAGCAAAACTAACAAAATTATGCTGCTTTGAACATGGCAACATGACAGACAAGTAAATCCATCAGCTACGCTGACCTTTAGTCACAGCAAAACTAACAAAATTATGCTGCTTTGAACATGGCAACTTTGTCAGTTTTGTGGTATTAGAATAAAACTTGGCACAGCCACAAGCCACGTAAACATAGCTGGGCAATTAGCATGTAATATTTCAAGTAATAATCAGCAAAATTCTTTACTGCGCTACTTTTTTGTGCACCCTGCAGTTCAACCATAACAGTTCATCCATATCATAGGCCTACCACTGCTGCTACTTAGCAACTCCTAGTGCCTCATGTTCAGTTGTGGTCGTTTTGTGCACCTTCAACTTTGTATATCTAACGTTAATTCAGCATGTCTTGCTGCTGCTTCTTTGTCAGAAAACACACACTGTGGCTTAGGAGCCTGGTGTGGGTTGGGTACCATAGGCCTCCACTAGGTGTCCATTTCAGACTTACTCCATGCCCCTACCCCCTCTCCTGATACCAGTACTCACAATCTATATCTGTAACTGCTGTGATCAACAGTTGCAGTTGATGGAAGCACCAATATGTCTGTGATTGCCATGAGGCTGTCACCCCCTTCTTGTTACTGCTACTATTACTACTAATACACAGCCTGTCAGCCATCCCTACAAGAGGCCACATTATGGACTACACCCTATATGATGTGCATCATACATTGCCTGTATCAAGAACGAAAAGCTTTAGAAAGCCCAAATTAATGTAATTGTGGCCTATGTCAAGTGTAATTAGTGGTCCATGTTTGAGGTCGAAAACCATCAAAGTCAAGGTCACAAAATCAACACATTTTTGCTGTCCATGTGTAACATCATGGCTTTAAAGCAAGAAAGAAATGACAAATGAAGTTCAAATTTGGTATTCTGGTTGTCCATATAGAGTGGAACTTCTGATGTTATATAAGGTCATGCTATATAAGGTCAAAAGGTCAACATCACCATGCCTCATCAAGCCTACACACAAAATGTGCCACCACTTATGACAGATGGTCATAAAGTCTTCAAACTTAGTGGTAATAATCATAAAGTACCGCATACCATACCAAGACCTTGCTTAGATAAAAGGTCAAAGGTCAAAGTTGCCAGGACAATATACTGTAACCCAGTAAATGCACTACAGTATCTAACAAGAAGCTACACAAACTTTCTCAGACCTGGTGAGTATGTATTCACAATGATAAGCTTTAGAAATTAAAAGTCAACAGTTAAAGTCAAGAGATGAAAAAGACGAACGCAATTTTGTAATTGCAGAGAGGGTTGCATATCGTGTCAGCCATGGGAACCACACATCTCCTCGTTCTTATTAAAGCGATGGAGAATAAACTAACCATCAGCATAACCATCTTTTTCCTGACTGTACTGTCTGCTGGCAGATGCTGCTTGATTTGACATAACCGGAGGCATCTGGCTGGCAACTGTTATCGCAGCCGGAGCTGGCTGGCTGTCGACAACAGACACCAGAGTTGCGGTAGTGGACGATCGACGCACTTCGCGCTCACGCTTTAACTGCTGCACACGGTCACTTATCTGACACTTAATCGTCTTCACATCTTCTTCACAGGCAAATCCAGACTTCACCTGCATATCACATACACATTATCCAGCATCACTAGAAGTTCTTCAAAAAACAAAAACCACTACAATATTTCAGAGAAAAGCATTAAATATAAGGCAAAAAGCAGAAGTTGTGTATGAACTGCTGATATTCTTCCTCACTGTCATTGTCAAAGAAATCTCAGTGATGGAGCTATCTCCATGAATGATTTTCGGTCATACGTATCTTTTTATGCAAACTTCTTGATCCAGCTGCATCAGAAAATTTACTGCATGACATAGCATTCAACTTCATTTGCAGGCTAATAATAGCTACATGCATATTTACTGCATACTTAGGATGCTTATCTGACAACAGTGAAGTCCGTCCGTGATCTCGGCATCTACATAGACGTTGACCTGTCTATGCGGATGCATGTCAAGAAAACGGTGTCGTGTTGCTTTGCTGCTCTTCGTCAACTGCGTCAGATCCACCGATATGTTCCTACCTCCACATTCCAGAAGCTGGTAGTTGCCATGGTGCATTCTGCTGGACTATGGCAACGGCGTGTTGGTGGGTATTCCTGCCCACCTAATGCGCCGATTCCAGTCGGTTCTTAATGCAGCGGCACAGCTGATCTTCAATCTGAAACGCTCCGATCACATCACAGACGCACTCGTCAGCCTTCACTGGCTGCGGGTCCCGGAGCGCATACAGTATAAGATTGCAGTACTGAGCTACAAAGTTCTTCACGATACCGCGCCGCTATACCTGGGACCACTCACTCGTGTCGCTGACA
>Ga0209149_1000981_pt1 | contig 13464 bp, 6 predicted proteins | sample WorMetTyACAVOLI2_FD_187423 | JGI IMG/M metagenome (GOLD analysis project Ga0209149, IMG submission 187423) | Marine gutless worms symbiont microbial communities from Max Planck institute for Marine Microbiology, Germany - Olavius algarvensis... ... | reverse complement strand
AGCAGCCGGCGACCGCCGTTAGGCGGTCGCACTCGACTTGTTTGCTTTAAAATATTATCAATGAGCGTACGGAAAGGGAGTATTTACATTTATATACAGCAAGGCAGGTGCTGGTATTTACATTTTCATGTTGCGGCTGAAGGGTGGGTGCGGGTACTAGTTGTGCAGCAGCAGGGTGGAAACAGGAACATCTGTCTCGAGAATGGGACAGGGATGGGCAGAATGTATGCGGGAACGGGCGGGATGGGAACAGTAGTCTGTATCTGTGCATCTCTATACATAGACTCTGATGCTGGGAAGCTATTTGTTAGCAATGGCAGGGCTGCTGGCATCACAAATTCCATGCTATTATGAACATTCGTAACGGACTGGAAAGTCAGCCAATCTGGTGAACAATATCAGCTGCATGAATACCTGGATCATTAGATTCTGCCAAATGCAACAAAAATTAGTCACACAAAGCTTCATCACTTGCAGGGGGAGGGATAGCCAAAGTGATGGGCAGTGATGGAATTTGTAAACATTTATCACATTAAAGTTAATCCGGTGTTAAAGTATGCATGCATTTGTTGTTTCGGTTTGTATGAAGTCACACAGTATTGTGGTAAACCTGGCACTTAGTAGCTACTTAACACTCCGTGCTAAATCTATGTGCGATGTTTGGCTGCACTGAAGGCCTGCGTGCCAAAGCTTTGTGTTCTATTGTACAGTGCAGTGTTCTCCTGCGTGGCAGCTTATTGCTTAATGTTTCATTGTAACAAGTTGTGATTCATGTCAACTTGGTTTCCAATAAAAATTAATTATTATTATGATTATTATTATCATCGTCTTTAGATGAACAATTTAACCAAACACTAATGTCGATCAGCCGGCAGTGAAACTATGAGTAAGAGCACCAAGACAGCGACACAGAGTGCTGTGTCAGACATCCTACAAACTGGAACCAGATATGCCTCAGTCAGTTAGAAGCACAGTCACTAAACAGCATGGTCATGTCCTGTTATATATGCAGTTATCTCCCAGAACATGTCCAGAGCTGTCAGCAGAAGTTAGCTAGAAAAACATCAAACCTGCGTCTCTTCGAGAGCTTTCTCAAGACTCTTCTTTTCTTGGTCATAACTGTCAGTGTGCTTAATAAGTTCCTATAATACACAACTCAAAGTAATGAAAACATATCATTTTAATCTTTTTACTAACAATTATGGACTAATTTCGTGCTAAATCTATGTGTCATGTTTGCCTATACCGTCAAAGGTAGCATGCCAAAGCTACCTTAGTACCTTACCTCTGCCAACACGTCTAAACTCAACCAAAAGTGATGCAAGATTTGAATCTGGATTTCTGGACTGACACAGATTTCCTAACTGATTTGGATCCAGGTATGTCAAATGTTCCCAGAATGTAGTGGATTCAGTTCCTTTTCATTTTTCGGTGTCAGTTACTTCAACAAGTTTCGTCAAAAGTGGCTAGTGACTGACTGACTGACTGTATGACAAATGCACACAAATGTCATAAAAATGTCCTATTCTGCAACGCTGAGGGAAATGTAAAAGTGATCCAGAATCTGTATACGGGCACTGTCAACGCAGTCATGTAGCAACATATAAATAACAAGCTTTATTCAACACGAAATATTCATAGTATCTCCCAATACGGAGTCATTGGAAATATACATCAATCACTGATGATATTCTGTCGTTGCTCACATTTTCAGTTTTGTTTCAAAGTTTGTTTCAAAGCAACACTGCAACAACTGATTCCATCAGCCACTTTTTTCTGATACACATCATCAGGGTTTTAGTTTACGTCCAAACGGCCGTATTTACGTCCGCAAAAAGTGTCCAATACGTCAAAATTTTGAGGCACGGACGTAAGCAAACGTCCAGAATTCAGCCGCTTACGTCCGATTTTTTAGTGTCTGGCGTACGGCAATAGCAACCCATTGATTCCCTGTTCGTTGGCCTGCAAGCATGGCCCAGCAGTCAGTCAGCGTCATGCACTGCACTTCACTGCACTGACTGCAGGTCTGGTTTGGGTTACAGAGGCGGTAATGGGGCCAAGTGCAGAATGTGGCAATGAGCCATTGTCGGCATAGCATTGTAGGCCTAATGACTGCAGTACGTCCAGCAAAACTGCCGTACGCCGAAAAATTGTAGACAGGACGTACGTACGTCCGCCTTTTTATGTCTATCTAAAACCCTGCACATCATGCACAGTACTCCATTAATCTGCCTTTTATGATGTATTATATTTTTTACACACACTTTAATTCTCGTAATTCAAGTGCCAATGTCACAATGGTATACGACATAAAGTGGCCAAATACACATATACATACATATGTACGTACATATGTACATGACCAAGGTATCGTTATTATTTTCATGTTGGATACACTTAGTGTATATGGCAGTTAAATGTTTAATCCCTGTCAAAGAAATTATACAAACTTCAAAAATGCTGAAATTTGTTTCGGACACATGACGGCAGGTGCAACAACACATGTGACAAACCTTCAGTAACAGATGATACTTCAGTACACGCTGCATCGGAACAGTGAGCAAATCGCGCAGTTTGAAGTTGCAACGACCTCCACTTATATTGATCTGCTCTTCCTGTAGTTCCTGCAGTATACAGTCATCAATAAAATAAATAAATAATAATCAATAAATCAATCAGTTGATAACACATCACATGACAGCATCAGAATGACAAATGGCAGATGCATGCCAGGTGACTTGATCAGTGATGGAACGGTTGATCAGAAAGATAAGTCTTTAAAAGACTGAAGACTGTACCGTACATGATACACTGCAGTTCCATACTGAAGTGGTGTGAAAAAAGCAGACACTACCGAATGTTCTGGCGATATCAAACTTAAGATGACTTGCGGAGCTGCTCGTTAACTGGAATGTGAGCAGATAAAGAAGTAGCACTTAATCATCTATATATTAACAGAACAACGTAGGAAGCTATTTGCTGTGCCCCATAAACACGGTGACCACTTTCCAGACAATGTGAAATTCCTTGACAATTCTCCGACGGTTCGCGGCACTCCTCCGCTGCACTCGGCATGTTAAGTGTTACTCATATCATGCCCATACTAGTGTTACTGTCACTGGTAGGCGTGGGAATGCAACAGTGCATAATCCAAAACCATATATTTAACATTCAACACAGAATAGACTCCTACTAAATACCTGTATGGACACAAATATGCAGCTTACAATAAACAGTTTTAGGCCACTTTTCCATGACAAGATTTTTTCCTTGACATTTCCCTGACTTTTAGTAAAATCCCTGACATTTCCCTGACAGCTGTCAAATTCCCCGACACTTCCAGGTTTTGCAGACAAGTGGTCACCCTGCATACAAAAAAACGTACTGTAACACGTTTTTGCACAGGAGGCATTGTGTTGCAGACATGATCTAGCAGTTCCTGTGCTGTCAGCAAGTTGGAGCAGTACTCTCCATAGATGAGAAACTTCTCCTTGATTGTGATAAAGCAGTCGGCAATGGTGCGCCCAGACTCTTTATTCGTTGCCATTAGCAACTCCTCGTAAAACTGCCCGTGCACTTCATGCAGCCTCTGGTAAAAATCAACACAACACAACCAACATCTGTCATTTGCTACGCTGCACCACAGCACTAGGGATCTGCGGAATAGACTCTTTTTATTTCAGTTTGGTTTTCGAAAAAAACTTAGATTCAGTTTGGAACGAGTTTGGTTCGGTTCAGTTTTAAAAAATGCAGTTTGGTTCGGATATTATAGTTATTTACTACTTATCTAATAGTCCAGTAGTAATTTACAGCAAATATTATTGAATGAACTGTGCATACCAGACTTTGACAATGTAGTTAATAAACTGTAACAGTTGCATTGTGTCTCATCTATATGCTAAGCTCTGTTTTGACAGTGTTTTAAAAAGTTCTTTAGCAGCACACTGAACGCAAGTAAAGTCATTTTTGTCGCTTTCAATCTGCACTGTGGATTGCACACATTTTCTGTCGGAATCTCACCATCTGAACAAATGTCAAATACGTGGACGGTTCATTTTTTTTAAACCAAATCCGAACCGATTTTTCGTTTTCGATACACACCAACACAGCTAACGTAATACCTGCCATCAACCTTGGAATACGACAACACGAGCAATATTAACCGACTCAACTACAGACTACACAGCATGCTAATCAGTGCCTCGAGTTGTTTAGAATAAAGAATACACAGTTCTAGGAAATATTATAAAACATTATAACTTAAAAACAATTTTAAGCTGTGGAACATAAATTTTTTTCATGAGTGGTAAGTTTCTAAACCCATAAATACAACAGCTTATATATCATTAATAGGTGTTCATACCTACCTCAATATTGGCAAATATCTTATCAAAATTGTTTAGTGGAATAATACGTTTCAGCGGAGTCATAAAATTCTACAACAGACCACAAGCACATGTAAGTAAAAGTAAGTAAGTAAAACATCAATTTATATAGCGCATCGTTGTAAATGCCTCTGATGCACTGTGTACACTAGTACTCTGAGAAAAGAAATGTTTTTAGTGATCGTCCAAAAACAGCAGCAGTATGTGACATGATCGCTAATTAAATGTCACAACTCGTAATTACACTAGAGATGGGTCGATACTGATTTTCTACCAGACATCAGATGCAAATACAATGTGAGTCAGAAAAAACTGGACCCTTTTTCATTTGAGCATAACTTTGGCAATTACTATCAGATTTTAATAATTCTTTCACTGTTGCAGACAGAAATTATCTGTCCACGAACATCTATGCCACTTCACCTGCAGTTTGTTGCTGCATTACCTCGACTGTTGGCAGCTGCCAAGTGAATGTTGAGAACACGAAACAGTTTCAGTCAGTCAGTCACAATCTCTGTTGGCATCACTAAATTTGGCTGCACTGAGTTATTTTTAAGCGCCTCACTTTACGTTAGTAAAAAAGGCGCTTATTGAGATAGGCTGTGTCGTGACGTCGTTGGTTGGTTGGTTGTCACGCGCGTGCAATGTGGCCAAACGGTGCATCCTAGGCCTATATTTACTATGGAACACTAATAGGAAACCCTACCCCAGGAATTCAATGGTACAACTTTCGACCCCGGGGTGACCCCTAACCGGGGAATGGGCCCCCCGTGAGGCGCTTTTTGTCAAATTACTTTGACCTCTTGTTTTTGTTGAACCGGCCACAAAAACATACAGTGCATACTATCATAATCTGCTTTTGCAACAGAAAGCCAGCGATATGCACAGTGTCTGGTAACAACTTTGTGTTTCAGCAGGACAGTGCACTGGCACACCGCGCACTGCCGTGTCAAGAAATGCCAGACTTTATTTTGCCCAACATGTGGCCTCCAAACAGCCAAGATCTCCATAATGTGGATTACGAGATCTGGGCTGTCATGCAGCATGGGACATTTCCATAATGTGGACGAACTGAAACGGCAGCTTATTGATGTCTGCAGTGGCAGTGCGGTCTTGAACAGTCAATGTTTGACAAGGCTATTGACCAGTGGCGAGGAAGACTGAGCGTGTGTCCATGCTAAAGGAGGACACTTCGAGTACAGCTTGTGAACTGACAATATGGATTTTGTCCATATCTGTTACTGTTGACTGTTGCATCTTATGAAATCACGCCAGCAACGTTGGCAAATACATTCTTGTTATTTTTACAAGTAGTGCACTAGAAGATTTGGGGTGCGGTGGTAGATTTTAGGGTACAGTTGGTCGCAGTTAATTTCTGTCTGCAAAAGTGAAAAAATTACTGAAATCAGACAGTATATGCCAAAGTTATGCGCAAATGAAAAAGGGTCCAGTTTTTCTGACTCACAATGTATGTCATATCGAAATCCAGCTTTATCTGAATTTTTGTTTGATCACTTTTTAATCGGAACAGTACAATACTTCTCACAAAGAATATGTGCATAAAACAAAATGAAAACTATTAAACTCGGCTACAAATGCTGAGCTACCTGACAGATATCTCTGTCATATGCAATTTAGATATTTTTACGTCATGCTCAATGCCCAGTCAACTACCTTTTTCACTAATGCAAAGTACAGTTCTCCAAAGCATGACCACAACTGGTCGTCAGCATATGCGATCTGCAGTGACTGGCACTCTACTGGTTCCACGCGCCCGGACTGTAACTGGACAATGAAGTTTTGCAGTCAATGGACCTGCCACATGGAACTGTCTGCCACGAGCACTACGGTTACTGGACCTGTCAGAAAGCACCTTCAAGCAGGCATTGAAGACGCACCTGTTCTCGACCGCCTGGTGCCATTGAGACATCATTATTCTGGCGCCGCATATTATATATATATTCAAACTGACTTACTAACTTAATTGATGATAGACGATGCTCATAGCTCAACTGCCAAGCAGCCGTATCATTCATATCAGTACACAAGTTACCAGCAAATCACTTACTCTAGCTTTCCTCTCATATCTCAGTGCAGAATTACAGCATATCAAGACAAATCAGTGGTCAGTGGTACGAGGCAGTAATCTGATAAAACACGGCACAGGGAAGTCAGATAGAAGAAATGAGGTCGGATTTTGATAAACACTAATGTACACACTGACAGTTTTGTAATTCAAACCAACAAAAAAACACTCATTTGATAAAATGCAGCAGCTTCAGCTGTAAATTCCAACACTCCTTCAGTTCTTTGTGTAAATAATACTAAATTAATTGAAGAGAAACAGGAATAGTCAAAACCGCTGTAATCATGTCAAGGCATCTGACATAATTCTCCTCAGTAGTGACAAGCTCGTTAACACACAAATCGCGATGTGACTTCGTAGCCGAGATATCCTGCATACAGTACAGCAATCCACGACAATGTCACCAGTACGATAAACACTACCAGGTACCAAGTTTAATGCCACAAACTTGTAAGCAACATTTCAAGTAACATCCTGCCGCTTAAATATATTTGGAAAGTAACAATACAAGACAAAATAGAAACACAACAAAAACTTACAATTGTACAAATATATCTATCTGTACACATTATTATTGTATGGCAACTACACATCAATGCAAAAACTGCTTCACGGCTAAATCTCTGCCATCACCATGTCTGATATGTATCTTCGTAAACACAGGCATTGATCAGAAGTTCTTAATGTTGTAAACAATCAAAAAGGAGGGCCAATAAATGTGCATACTTAAAGCAATGCAGATAAATGACATGTTGCTTAGAAAATGATAGTAAATAAACCTATGAATTTAAGTATCAAATGTAAAATGCAATTCAATTTAAGCAGTATGTTAACTTATGCTCACAACACCACAGCAGAAAACACATATCAAACTTAAACCAGATCGCAAACAAACAGCTTAACAACACGTACCCGTTGTAACATCCAAATAAAGAAGCAGTAAGCACAAAGTGGACATAAACTGTCCAGAATATTAAGCATTTGCATGCAAATGAATATCCCATTCAGAACTGCCCAACTGACATGCTTATTAATCATTATGCCCTTACTCCAAATTGCCCCAAATGTGTCATAAAACTATTACAGACACTGAACAGCACTATTCTGTTGCTTGGTAATTTCTTTATGAGTTTAAGTCAGCCAAATTGTTTGCTATTCTGCTAATCGCAAATTTACAAAACACAAGTTTTGAATATTAATTAAATGACGTTTTGTGTATTGTTGGAAATACTGGCTACAACCTCGACTTTTCAAAAAAAAACTATAATTCAGTATAATAATAATAACAATAATACAAGCAGCAGCAGTGACAGTGACAATGACAGTGGCAATGGCAACAACGACAACAACAACAGTAGTCAGATTTCTACAGCACCTGTTCCCCGGGGGATGCAACTTCATAGGTGCTGATCCGTTATAATACTCATTCACTGTATCACAAAAATGGCTGTTTTTCAACTGCAGCAGCAGTAAAACCAGTGCATTGTTATATTATACTGCAATAATGGACAAATTACAAAGGTGTATGATTTACAGGCATAAATGGAAATGCTATCCTTGGACGGTCCTTGATTGCAATAAGGTCTCCATACACATCATCCTCTTCATCCTGCATATCTGCCAATATGGTGTAGTACTCTTCTTCATCCGAGTAATGGCTGCAGAGACAGAAAAAAGAACAGTTTATAATGATGACAATATTGATGCTTACAAGCAACAACAGTAATTATTACTACAGTAATGGCCGATGTGGGTAAACACTACATCGTCCCTGTCGGCTGGCTGACAGGGGCCCAGTTTTCATAAAAATTGCCCGCCTCGTAACAGTCGTGGGTCTGTTAGGGTTAGGACCATGCCTCGTGGGTCGAATAGGGTCAGGAGTATGCGTTAGTGTCATTTTTCAAAAAATGCCAACCTCATTGGTCGGTTAGGGTCAGAACCCTGCCTCGTGGCCGATGTATTGCCAGCCAACAGGGTCGATTGACCCTGTCGGCCAGCCGACAGGGCCGATGTAGTGTTTACCCACACAGGTAATGGCTGTAATGTGGATGACGTTTAATTGCATTTTTATCCACTACTATCCTCTCCTTTCTTCTCTGCAGGTAAGCAACATCAGCCAGACTTAGTCACTCCAGTACAGAGGACCTGTTGTTTTCAGACCCAATGCACTTTTGCCTCCTGTCGGGAAGTCTGCTTCGTAGATGTTGCATGAATTTCTTAATTACCGTCTGGCCTTCTCTGTAATTACATGGTGTGTATATAGTCCCTGGAGCCGCCGCCGTAAGCCGCCGCCGCCAGCTGCTAAGCTTCAAGCCGCAGTCAGCCGCTAAGCTAACGGCTTACCCAGCTCAGCCGCCGCTAAGGGTTTGAGAAATACTTGATGTAAGATGAGTCTTGATCGTCAACTTGGAGGAGCGCTCGACAACTGGCCACGGTGATAGGCAGCGTAGCAAACAATACACCGGCAGTAGCCAAATCAGGAACAGATGAAACTATTTTAGACCTGGTTATCAATTCTAGTAAATCCAAGGAATTTTTGCTGCTTCAATTTCCTTTCTAAATTCATATCCCAAGAAGTGCACCTCTGACACCAAATTTGAATTAATTTCGGCTGAACAGACCTTAGGTTTTCTGGACTTTTCGTGCTGCTAATTCAAAGTCTAGGTTCTGAAGAATTTGGGTAGACAAAAACTGAATATTCAAGAAACTCCTTCGATTCAACTCTGAAACTGAAACATTGCGGTATCTATAATACGGCAAACGTGGTTTGGAAGCTAATTCAGGATCTTGAAGACGTTCATCATTAGCAAACATCAGACTTGAGTGAAATGCTGCAATTAAATAGAGACCAAACTTATATGAATTGTGAGAATTGTGTGCAGTGTGCCAACAGAAAAAAATATATCGATATCCACGTCGCTGTGCTAAAACAGTAGGCCCCTAAAGCACACGGTAATTTCCTGCAAGCTATGACTTCAGCTACGGTAGTCAAATGGTGCTATATTCACTTCATACACGGCTGATATAGTACATTGCTACATATACTATAATGGTAATTAAACCGTTGGTAAGGATCTACCTAAGTCACAGTAAGTTGATAGTTACTGGCTTAGCCAGCCGTTAAGAGGTCCAGCCGCTACCAGCCAATAGTTAGTGGCTTAATGACTTAAGTCGTTTAGCCAGCCGTTAACAGGTCCAGCCAGCCGCTAACGGCTTAGCAGCTGGCTCCGGGGACTATGTGTATACACGTTGCAAATGTAGCATAGACTTGTGCACAAATGTAAGTGGCTCTGACGAAGTATTTATCGAGGCCCCGTATAGAACCTCTTTACTGTCAGATGACACGATGTGGTTTTCGAACAACGATCCTAGCCATGACAGGACTCCCAACCAGCCCAAGCCATTCAATTATATACATGAAAGCATTAAGCCACACCAGCTGGGAATGCAGCAAGCCTGGTCATACTTTGTCAGTCAATGTAAAAGCAGCTTTCAAGAGTCAGGCTAACTACATGACACAATGCCTTTGGCATGCACACATATAAACATTCATTTTGTTTTGGACCAAAGCTGCAGCCTGCCTTGCCACGAGGCTGCTAAGGCTCACAACCTGGTAGGTGGAGTTTGGCATCTAACGACGATAAACTCCTCGAACACTTACAGCTGCTCTCGGGCCACTATCATTCTCATTCTCTGGGCTGGCGTCCTGAAACGCTCTTCCTCCCAGGCTCCAAGACCCTGATCTGTCCCTCGAGTCATTCCATCAGCTGTTGAAGAGTGCTGTTTTCAGTTGATTGACTCGGTTACACTCCCACGCACCTTTGTGACAGTTTTCTTTCAAAGACTGCATGTTTGATATTACTGTTATTATCAGTGTTTCTTTTAGCTCATTCTGTTAATGGGTGGTGAACTTCTCGTCAGTCATTTAAAAGCCAAGCAGTGCAATGCACTATGTCCTCATCTCAGCTGCTTTACTTTTGACATTTGCACTAGTAAAACGTGAGCACACTGCAGATGCCTGCCAACATGAAGACCTCATGCAGCCACCATGGCATGATGATTGGGCACAGCTCACTTGGTGTTTCGGTTCGCTCGTTACGCCATGTAATGGTAACGGCAATGTGTTGACTCGGTGCACGTGTATATCGCCTCACCCGTGCAGATGCTATGATTTTTACATTTTTTTAGACCTAGCAATGTGGATTTTGGCCCAAATCAAACTAAAATCGATAAGCACAATCCGTGAGCCACTGCTCATCTATTCTGAAAGGTTCACAGCTACAACTGTTTATCTCACAATCTGGTTAACAAAGTTACAGCATTACAAACAAATGTAAGCGACCAAAAACAAATACATCATAAAGAAAAAGAAAACATTGGTGATATTTTATGCACCCAACAAAAATTGTGTCAAGTAAAAAGGAAACTTGCATATGAAACAAAGCTTGATACAGTATCCACACACACACACACACTCAACGCAGCAAATTATGCACAAACAGATGAAAACAGGAAAATGCAGCAGTCTGAAAAGCCAGATACAAACATAGACAGAATAACAGCCCCAGTGTGTAACTAGCAGGCACTTAATCAGTTCCAGTTCTTAGCCACTCATCTACCTTTGTGGCAGTTACTGAACAAAGATCATCGTAAATTTTCTCCTCCGCTTTCACGGAGAACGTTTCATACCACTCGTCATCATTTAGATCATCATTGTTATCACCATCATTATCAGCTTCTCTGTAATTAAAAGTTGCAGTAAAATGAACGACCAGAAACATCAACATCATAGAAATAATCCGTTTCAGTTTCACTCTGGCATTTTCCAGAAATTTCATTACTGCAGCAACTACTGAGAGCACGATTACTGGAGTTTAAATCTCATGCAGCTAGTCAGGAAATTGTAGCAAAAAACTGAAGACATCAGCGTTAGAAATAATAGTCAGAACCTCACCTGATTCTGTTAATAACTCAAAACATCAAAAGTGCACATGTCAAAAATACACATTGTGTCAGCCATACTCTGAATTTTTTTTAAAATCCAGTTTTGGTATTTAAGGTGCTGCGGTTGTCCCTGAAACCGGGGTAGGCAACACCTGGCAACACCTCTAAAGACTTGCCATAACACTGAAGCAGGGTTTTTACAGGGTGGCAGCTCTGCCTATCCCCCAACTCAGACGTGACGGCATCTGAGACTCCGCCATTCCCGCACTTGGGCTGTGTGCCTGCCGTTGTCCCCGCAAAAGGGGGATCATCCACCTAGCCACGATGACAACTTTGCCAGAACATCAGTCTGTCGATGACTGCCACAGAAGCCTACTGCTTCCCAGGTTGAAGCAGCGCGTAACCCTGAGAAGGGAGGGTTATTTTCGGATTTACCTTCTCCTAGATGGACTTGCCTGAAGAGGCTAAGCGGGCTCCATCTGCCCCGGTTTGAAATCAGAGTTTTCCTTCTAAAAGAAAAGAAACTGACACAAATTTATCTTACAAATTTGCTGTAAAAACAGATACAAAGGTGATTAGGACTCAGTCTAAATAACAACATTCAAGCTACATTAACATTATTATTTTTCAGATATCAGAATTTATAGTAGTACATTAAAACACAGAATATATTATGTGATACTGTAACAGCAACAACACTAACTCATCTAAATCGCTCATGTTGATGTAGGCTGACGATGACGACCCGCCATCATCCACTACAAATGGTCTAGCACAAATAACAATAAAATGTTTACTCAACAAATCAGACTACACCATCAATTTACAATTAATGAAAAAACAGACTGCGACATAGACCCAAGATGTAATAACTCACACAACTGTTGCATTAAACATTAAAAAATACTAATCACACAAACAGTTCAGTTTTGTCCACATCAATAACCGCTGAGCATTAGTAATATTTTAATTATATTAATAATAATAATAACAATAAAAACAGACTGCAAAATTTGCCGTATTTTTCACAATATTCAGCACTGAGTGATCTTTTCAAAATGCACATTTTACTCGAAAATATGTGGTTGAATTTAGATAAAACCTGTAGCATTCAAGTTTTGGTTCTGATCAGTTCCTTATGCTGAACGAATCTGTTCTATACAGTTCTTGCTATTTCCAATTTCTGGGTTTGGTTCGGTCTTCGTGATTCAGGGTTCTATTGCGGTTCGTTCTGATTAGGGTGTGGGTTCTTCCCCATCTATACTTTGACACATCCTAGTTGCTACAGTTACTGCTGTTATTGTTAATGCAAGAAATAAAAGACACTTCATGGGATTTCTGGTAGCTTCAAATTACAGAACATGACACTGCTTACTCAATGTTTGACGATCGCGCGACCGGCGTCTGTGACAACAATGACAGTGAAGCAATTACCTGCAATTACACACGAAGAAAGTCAAATGAACGATCCACTCACTGCTGCTCCAGTTGTACTGATACAATGACATACTTAGCTAGAATGTACCACTGGTTACAAACTGTAACAGCGTTTTTGACACAGATCATCATCATCATACTCATCATCATCACCACCACCATCTTCATCAATCATCATCATATTATCACCAATGCCATCACCATCATCAGTAGGCCAAAGAGCGCTGCAGTATTCTTCTTCTCGTATGCGTGTCACGAGCCATAACTGGTCAGCCACAAAACAGCGTCTTCATCCGCAGAGTGTAGCCAAGATAAGCCGCCATTCAGTTTTGTCAGGGGACAGGATTCGACAATGTGGGACATCGTCTGGGTCTCGCCACAAGGACACAGATCAGTGTCTGTAAGTCGCCATTTCCTTCTGCAGGCACAGCAGTGTCCCTGTTCTGTGCAAAAACGGTTCAGCAGAGACCAATGTTGCCAAGGGAGGTCGAAACCCGGTTGCCGGATTGTGGGGTCGCACACTAGGTGAGAATTGACCACCTGAGCCGACTTCCAGTTATGCCTCCATCGACTTCTGATGTCAACTGGTTGCAAGTCCAGCCACAACGGCTT
>Ga0209149_1000979_pt1 | contig 13467 bp, 5 predicted proteins | sample WorMetTyACAVOLI2_FD_187423 | JGI IMG/M metagenome (GOLD analysis project Ga0209149, IMG submission 187423) | Marine gutless worms symbiont microbial communities from Max Planck institute for Marine Microbiology, Germany - Olavius algarvensis... ... | reverse complement strand
GAAAGAAAGCTTTAGAAATGTGTGCGTGCGTACTAGATGGCGTTGTGGGGAAATTTGATTTCCCCACAGTGCACTGTTTCGATGCGTCGCACTCACTACAGCGAGAGGGGCATATTGCGATAAACTGCATCGTTGCATCGTTGGTTGGTTGGTAGTTGGTTCGCCACTTCGTGAATTGTGGCTAATAGTGTGCCGTAGGCCTTTAGTTACTATTGAACACTAATAGGAAATCATACCCAAGGAATTCAAAGTAATCAACATCGCGATATTTGTAGTAAATTTGCAGTTAAGGGGCATATCCGCTTAACAATTTTTTTTACACAATTGTTACGGGAAGGGCGTACCCGGTCTCTCACACCAAATTTCACATCCGTGGCTTTGGAAATATGGGCGTGCGTACTAGATGGTGTTGTGGGGAAAAATTTCGTTTCCCCACAGTGCAGTGTTTCTCTGCGCGTCACTCGCTACTAGGAGAGTGGCATATTGTGATAAAGCGTGTCGCTACGTCGTTGGCTGGTTGGTAGGTTGGTCATTGGTTCGTCACGTTCATGAGTTGTAGCTAACGGTGTGTCGTAGGCATATAGTTACTATTGAACACTAATAGGAAACCATACCCCAGGAATTAGAAACCGTCAAACTTTGCGATTTTTGTAATTAGTTTGTGTGAGAAATGTGTGCGTGCGTACTATATGGCGTTGTGGGGGAATTTGATTTCCCCACAGTGCACTGTTTCGATGCGTCGCACTCACTACAGCGAGAGGGGCATATTGCGATAAACTGTATCGTTGCATCGTTGGTTGGTTGGTAGTTGGTTCGCCACTTCGTGAATTGTGGCTAATGGTGTGCCGTAGGCCTATAGTTGCTATTGTTCACTAATAGGAAACCATACCCCAGGAATACAAAGTAATCAACATTGCGATTTTTGTAGTAAATTTGCACTTAAGGGGCACATCCGCTTAACAATTTTTTTACACAATTTGCCACGGGAAGGGCGTCCCCCGGTCGCTCACACCAAATTTCACATCCGTGGCTTTGGAAATATGGGCGTGCGTACTAGATGGTGTTGTGGGGAAATTTCATTTCCTCACAGTGCAGTGTTTCTATGCGTCTCAGTCGTTACTGGGACAGGGGAATATTGTGATAATACGTGTCGTTACGTCGTAGGCTGGTTGATAGGTTGGTCCTTGGTTTGTCACGTTCGTGAGTTGTAGCTAACGGTGTGTCGTAGGCCTATAGTTACTACGGAACACTAATAGGAAACCTTACCACAGGAATTAGAATCCGTCAAACTTTGCGATTTTTGTAATTATTTTGCATGATGCCTTAACAGCCCATCCACTTAAGCCATTTTTACAAAATTTGGCATTGGGAAAGAGTCCCAAATCTGCTCCCTCACGCAGAATATCACCGTTGTCACTTTAGAATTGTGGGCTTAATCCCCAAAATCGTTCGGCATAAATTTGCGATAAGGGCAAATCACCTTAACAATTGTTTTTTTATACAAAATTTGACATCGGGAAAGAAGTTCCCGCTCCCTGAAGCCAAATTTCACTCTTGTGGCTTTATAAATGTAGCCTGCCCCGGTGGCGCTACTGGTAGAGTCTCAGATCTGCTCTCTGACGCAAAATGTCACCGTTGTCACTTCAGTATTGTGGGCTTAACTCCCAAAATCGTACAAATTGGTAATTTCCGCATAAATTTCCCATAAGGGACAAATCACCTTAACAATTGTTTATACAAAATTTTACATCGAGAAGAGAGTCCCCGCTCCCTGATACCAAATTTCCCTCTTATGGCTTTGAACATGTAGCACAGCTGACACGGTGGCGCTATTGGTAGCCTGGCTACAGCGACCAACGGCTCTGGGTTCGAGACCCATTCTGGCCGGATCATTTGTGAGACGTTACAGCGGCGTGTGCTTTGAGATTAAATTATCAGGCAGTCACACAGCGTTCGACCCTGTCCTCTTTAAACTGTGACCGTTGGCTAACACTGGGTTTAGAGGCGCTCAGTCATTAGACCCTGCTTGAACCACTGATAACAGATGAAGAACCACTGCATGTTCTGGTAGGCCATTAACGGCTCTGATCGCACGCGCCGCTAAACTAGGCTTGGGGTCTACGGCGCGAGGCACGCTAGGGCTAAGCCGTCCGTCATGCAGTGGGTATAAGCCGTAAGAGAAACAGCAGTTACAAAGGCGAGCAGAATAAATATCGTGGCACAAGCCCTCTCCTATTTACTCCCCCGTTCCCTTCCTTAGCCCTTATACACACCCCTCTCTTTGGGTGGCTCTGATTAGGCTGCAGGCAAGCGGACTGGCGGAGTCCATTACGAGAAACAAAGATTGGTCGCGCAGCATCTGCACTTCACACACATCGTCACGCAAGTCTGGTTTCGCGCTACACTACACTTGTCCCACATCTGAAGTTGTGCATTGGGCCAGACGCAGGCTTCAGCACTAGTACATGAAGGGAGCACGTACCACTTTGCAAAAAGAAAGAAAGAAAGCTTTAGAAATGTGTGCGTGCGTACTAAATGGCGTTGTGGGGAAAAGTTGATTTCCTCACAGTGTACTGTTTCTATGCGTCGCACTCAGTACAGCGAGAGGGGCATATTGCGATAAATCGTATCGTTGCATCGTTGGTTGGTTGGTAATTGATTCGTCACGTTCGTTAATTGTGGCTAATTTATGTGCCATAATACCTCAGGAATTCAAAATCGTCAAACTTTGCAAATTTTGTAATAAATTTTCTCTTAAGGGGCACATCCTTTTAAACTATTTCTACATAATTTGGCATCGGGAAAGAGTTCCAGGTTTGCTCCCTCACGCAATATTTCTCCGTCGTCGCTTTAGAATTGTGTGCTTAAGCCCAAAATCGTTCAGAATTGGTAATTTTTGGTATACATTTGCCATAACGGGCAAATCCCCTTCACAATTTTTTAAATGCAAAATTAGCCACGGGAAGGGCGTCCACCGGTCTCTCGCCGCAAATTTCACACCAGTGGCTTTGGAAATGTGGGGGTGCGTTCTAGATGGCGTTGTGGGAAAAAATTTTCCGCTAGGGCGCGTCTGAGGGGCGCAGGGCCCCTTAATGTAAATTTGGGACCCCCACCATATTATCTCGGAAACTATTGGAGCTAGAAGTTGAAATTAACAAAACAATTACGTATGTGGTAAAGTACTTGCTTCGGGTACGAAAATTTTTCCGCCAGGTGGCATCCACGGAATGCAGGGTCCCCTGATGTAAATTTGGGACCCCCTGATATCTCGGAAACTACTACAGATAGAAAGTTGAATTTAAACATTGATATGGTAAAGTACCCGCATTGGGTACAAAAATATTATATTATACGACACAACCTGAGGACGGCCGCCATATTGATTTTCGACAAATGTCTATCTCCGAGACAGACTACAGCTAACAACTGCAAGACGGCTTTCAGCCTACATGTCGTCGAGAGCGCTAGCGACGACTACAACTTCTAGTTCATATTATAATGCTGCATGTAATCTTTATTAAGAACAAATGTTACAAACATACACAGTTACACACACAACACACTCGCACCAAACGGGTAACGGGTTGAGTCGGGTAAGGAATTAAAATTAAAATTTACGGTTCGGGTCGGGTAGGAAGATTTCGCTTACCCGCGATGCCCGAGGGGGAAATGTCCGGGGGATATGTCCGGATCACCCTTATTAGTATTTGATTGTAACTGCGTCTGTATCTCGTACCGTTTCTGAGATATTCACCGTCAAACATGGCGTGAAATCTCGCATAGGGGTTGTTCAAGCTATTGAAAATAGCGCCGTCTGTCTGTCTGTTGGTCCATCCGTCACGCGACAGTATTGTATCGATACAGCTAAACATATCAAACATTTTCACCATCTGGTAGACTCATCATTCCACGCCAAGCTTTATGGCAATATTCGGGCAGTGACCCCCGTAACGGGGGCGTCGAATGCAAACGTAGTATGAAGAAACGCTACTTTCTACCAATATCTCGCTTTATCTCGGAAATGATACAAGATAGAGCCATAATTACTATGGAACGGAACGCCAAAGGAACTCATAATCGATCTATCGAATAGTTCCATTTACAATGATCTTGAGTGACCCCTAATCCAGATTTGAAGGGTACGCCACGATTCGACGATGAATATCTCAGAAATGGTACAAGATAGAGACTAGGAATTTACACACGACTTACTCGACGATTTAATTTCGAATGACCTCGAGCGACCTAGAGTGACGGCAAGATTTTCAATTACACGGTACAGTTAAGCTACCTGGTGCTGAGGCCACTGTATAGGCCCATTGCAGTATTCCATACGTAATCGATTGGTTGACTTGGATTCCAAGAACAGAACTCCAAAATACGGGGCACATGAAGATAAGTAGGCGCAATGCTATAACAATGCTATAACTGGCACTAACCCTTACTGCTGAACCCTAACCGACCCACGAGGCGGTATAATACTGAATAACTACTATAATACTGAATAAGTACTATAATATTTTATGACGGTTTATGCTATAACTGACACTAAAAAAGGGAGAACAGGGATTGCGCCTACTTATCTTCATACTACCCCAAAATACTGCTTACATTAATTGTAGCAAAGCATCTACCCAAAATGCAGATTAATTTCATTATCCTCCTTACATAAAGGGAATAGTAAATCACAACGTATATCCATTAGATGAACGCCAACTAAGGAAATTGACCAGTCAAAAATTAGACCAGCATTTCAAGATTTCAACGACTTAGTTCTGCTAGAACGAAATCCTACAAGAATGAAAGCCTTTTTCGATCTAGGGTTACGGTTAGGGTTAGCTTTCGTTCTAGTGGAACTTCTTTCTAGCAGGACTATGTCCGCCTATAACAGGTACAAGAAGCTCAGCTGTTGCAGATAGGCCGCGCTATGGTTCGTGTCACTGAATATTTGCCAAGTTATTCAATGTTACTGGACACGGTACCATTCGACAGATCGCATACGAGTTCCTGTTGGCGTTCCATAGTAACTTGGCCCTAACTTGTATCATTTCCGAATCAAACGAGATATTGGTTGAAACCGCAAATGGTTCATACCCCTGTATTCAACGCCCCCTTTAGGGTGTTCCGTCGGAATATTGCCGTAGTGTTTGGTAGGAAAAAAGTAGAATGGTGTGGCTATGCTATGGTTAAAAAAGTTTGAGCACAGGCCTATGTTCACCAGTTTCGACACAATACACGAACGTGACATACCACAGACGGACTGACAGACGGATACCGCACGACAGCATAGGCCGTGCTTACGCAGGTATCGCGGGAAATATTCGGAAAAAGTTTTATTTCATCATTTAACATTATTCGGCATTAGACTAGGACTTTAGCATTCGCACGAGAAGACAATGCTACACAGGGAGCTGATGGTCACGCCTGAATGCGTGTCGCAGGCGACAGCCGACGGGGTGTTACGTCAGCCGGCTAGTATGCAGAGATGCTACTGCCGATAGTCGAATACACGGAAAACGGACATTTCCCCCGCTGGACATCTCCCCGCACGGACACCTCCCCCTTCCAGACATCAGGCCCCATACATCTCCCCCGCTTGTCTCAGGACAATTCCCCCTTTCCTTATACATTCTTTTGCGAGCTACTGATCTTCTCAGACGCCCCTAGCGGACACATTTTTACATGTTACTATAGTACCTGCAAATGCCTATCAGCATACGAAATTTCAACTTTCTACCTCGATTAGTTTCGGAGATATGAGGGGGTCCCAAAATAAAAAGTGGGCAATTTTATACCAAGCGCTACTACGCGTAAATGCCTACAGGTTTGCCAAATTTCAACTTCCTAGCTGCATTAGTTACGGAAATATGGAGGGGGTCCCAAAATAAAAATCTCCTCAGACGCCCCTAGCGGACAAATTTTTACATGTTACCATAGTACCTGCAAATGCCTACCAGCATACCAAATTTCAACTTTCTAGCTCGATTAGTTTCGAAGATATGAGGGGGTTCAAAAATAAAAAGTGGGAGCTGCTGATTTCCCCAGACGCCCCCTAGCGGACAAATTTTTACATGTAGCCATAATACCTGCAAATGCCTGCCAGCGTACCAAAATTAAAATTTCTAGCTCGATTAGTTTCGGAGATATGGGAGCTGCTGATCTCCTCAGACGCCCCCTAGCGGACAAATTTTTATACAAAGCGCTAGTATGCGTAAATGCCTACAAGTGTGCCAAATTTCAACTTCCTAGCTCCATTAGTTACGAAGATATGGAGAGGGTCCCAAAATAAATATGGGCGCTTCTGATTTCCCCAGACACCCCCTAGCGGACAAATTTTTACATGTAGCCATAATACCTGCAAATGCCTGCCAGCATGCCAAATTTCAACTTTCTAGCTCGATTAGTTTCGGAGATATGAGGAAGGTCCAAAATTAAAAAGTGGGAGCTCCTAATTTCCCCCAGACGCCCCCTAGCGGACAAGTTTTTATATGTAGCCATAGTACCTGCAAATGCACCAAATTTCAAATTTCTAGCTCGATTAGTTTCGGATATATGTGGGGGGTACCAAAATAAAAAGTGGGAGCTCCTGATTTCCCCAGACGCCCCCTAGTGGACAAATTTGTATACAGGGAGCTAGTACGCGTAAATGCCTACAAGTGTGCCATATTTTGACTTCCTAGCTCTACTAGTTTTCTGAGATAAAGAGGGTGTCCTAAAGTTTAATGTGGGGGCTACTACCCCCTGCCGTATCCCGTACGCTGAAACTTTTGTGTGTGCTTAAAGTATTTGGCAAGATCAAACAGCCTGCAAAATTTCAGCATCGTATCTCTATGCATCATGCAGTTATGCGAATATGTATTTCCCATAGGCTAACCATTATATGTGCCCAAAAATGGGGTTTTTAGGGGTCTTGAGGGTGAAGATATGAAAATTTTGTGTTCTGACCCCCAAAAGGCACCACCCTGCGTGAATACGCGTCTGTTGATGTATCGTAATGTCAAAATCGGTTCAACGGCCTGAGCTCTAGGTCCGTGGAAAGATTTTGCGTACAAAGAAGAAAGAAATAAAAATAATTATATTGGCTATATGGGGAGAAGTAACCTCTGGGGCGACCTTGACCATATGTGGCGTGTGGAGAGATATGGTGGACGTAATCACGTGTGCAATATTTGGTGACTGTCGGTTAAGGGGTGTGGGCGTGGTGCGAGGGGCAACTTCGCCCTCTCCCATTGACTTGACGCGTCGCCCTTACAACACTGGTCACACTACCGTGTGACCGTGTGATACACATCAACCAATGGCGTAGTGATACCGTTGGCCGCCCAGTGCGGATGTCAAATTTGCCTCCCTTCCGTCTTTGGAAATAATGGAGAACCTATTCTGCCCTACTGTCAACATTTTCATGCGCTGCACCGTAACACTGCAACGCGTTCAGTGTCACAGCACAAAGCCTCCAACTTCCATAAGATTAGGTACCCCTGCTTTCCCTCCCTCATAGACGTCACATGCGGTATTCACCTTCGCGTAGTTTTTTTGCTACCAACTTTTTACTTTCATATGCCATATCCCAGGAAACCCCTTGGGGGCTTCAAGGCCGCAGTGGGTAAAAAAACGGCAAAAATGCATACTTTGAACCCACGAATCGTTATATTTCAGAAACGATAGATGACATGCATAGACCAAGTTACAACGGTTGACTATAAAAGTAAATCGCATACGAGCTTCACCGTTCGGTACTGATTTCAATGATATCGAATAACTAAACTATCATAAGTACACACAGCGTAATATTATCTGTAGGTCGTTGTGTATAAAGGTATACTATCAGCAGCGAAAAAGATAGCGCCGGGTCTGTAGAGTTCAGCGATCATGCATAAATTCGCAGAGTGAATTGCCCGTAACCTAGATTTCATGGTCGTGAAATTCGACGTCAAATGTCTCGAAAATGTAACAAGATATAGTTGTGTTTACTAGGAGAGATGGATAAGAAGTCATGCTACTGAATGGTGACATTAAATTTTTTAGTTATCCAAATTGCAACGAAAAACTACTATTTCACGTTGAATATCTCAGAAACGGTACAAGATACACATAGTTAACAAGAAGTTACACACGTCCAACTCAAAACGGTGCATATTTCACATAATCATAAGAACATTAGCAAAATTTTCAGCGACACAGCTTCGCGTGGCATATCAGCGGACGCTGAGTTTTTTGTAACTACGAATTTCACATGGCAGTAATTTGTCGGGATCTGAGCGAGATCCTAGAGTGTACTTGCGTTGCTGCCTGTTATGTGATGATCAGCGCAAGGCGTTAGCGATATCTTAATTTCTTGTTCTTCGTAGGCAAGCAGGAACTAATACAATCTGAATTTGCATGTATATTTTTTCCAATTTTCGCCCATTGTGCCCTCCCCCGAACCCCTTTCGCTACGCCACTGACATCAACCAATTTTGTATATATTTTTTGGCATATATTAATCAAAAATCGGCTAGAGGTATAATTTTCTCAATTGTCTCGTTTTGCTTAATTTATGTTGCTTTGAAGCAGCAGCGTCTTTGAAGCCAATTGGCTTTAGGCGCTTTATACACCGTGTTCCAACAAATTAAGCTGTAGTAACACCTTATTCTACATATCCTTATCACTGTGTAGAAGCGAATGGAGGTAGACACGCACTATCATGAGCGAAAAGACAGTCCTGCATGTGTAGATTTTAGCAAGGTACACATCGTGCATTATTTCACAGGGTGAGCTGACCCTTAACCCGTATTTCAAGGTCACGATATTCTTCAACGTCAACTATCTTGAAAATAGAGCTACAGTGATAGGAAGTCGTATATGCTCCCATTTTCAATGAGCTTGAATGACCGTTAACCCAGATTTCAAGGACACGCCATTATTCGACATTGAATATATCAGAAACGATGCGAGGTACATACATGGTTACTATACAGACCACTAATAACTATGGCCTATTAAACTGTGCCATTGCCAGTGATTTTGATCCGAGTTTTATAGCTCAGCCTAGGTAATTTCAGCGATTTTGTATGAAAATAAGTGTAGCCTACTTTTCCGGTCTGTGAATAGAAAGAAGAGGCGATATAATGAAGGATGAGATTGCCGATGACTTTAAGTGACCTTTAAAGGTCGTTTCAGCTATAAACGGTTTCGTTGTCTGTATCTCAACAGTGCAGCACTGTCTGCACTATAGCCTACTTACTTATTACGCCAATGACGTCACCCGAGACGTCACTGAGAAATACTGGATAAAGAAGGCACAGTCCAAAAATCAATTTAGCAAAATTGACATTTCACCACAGCGATTGTACGGTTCGAGATCACGATTCTTGAAAAAGCTGATGGTAAGCGTCAGAGTTTCTTGGAGAGAAACATTGACGTCTTTTTCATTGATCAACAAATAAACAAAAGTTGACCAGAACTGTTTCACTGATCTGTTAAAGACTTCCTTACTGTCTGAATGTCGTCGACTTTATCCGGGCAATGCCTTTGAATTCATGCAAGACAGTGTTTTCCCACAAAGGGACGCAACAGTTTCTACGACAGAACACTCCAGACTCCATAACTGCTGATGATGGGCATCATTCTCCAGATCTTAATCCTTTAGATTACTGCATTTGGGATATCCTGCAGGATTTGGTGTACGATGGCCGACAACTTCTCTTTGCAAATCTACAGGACCTCAAAGAGGCAATCAAAAACAAATGGAAGGAGGTCACCATTGAGACAGTCCACTGAACAATGGAAAAATGACTGAATGCGGTTAGAAAGCAGAATGGCGGCGCGATTCAGCCGCTAATGGCTGTGACTGGGTATACTATCGATTTCATGCACAAGACGGGTTGAACTTACTGGTTATTTTGTACGTTTCGGACATCTAATACTTTTGCGTATTTCACTGTCAAAACAAAAAAGTATAACGTCATAATTTCTCACACTGTTCATCTATGACTGCTTCTCTTTCTTTAAATTATATTGTTGAGCAGTAGACATACAAAGCATTGCAAAGTTGGGGACGTTTTTTTGAGCCACCCGGCATTCAGTGACACGAAGGTCGCGCGGTCTCTCTGCGACAGCTGAGCGTCTTGTAATCAGATGACTGCATACACATTGAGGGCTGTGGTCGCCTGCGTGCATGATACGGCACGCGGCCTGCCTGAAAGTAAACAATGGCTGGTATGTAGTGGTCATCTGCAGTTCGGCTTGCTTACCGAGACGCGCACCTGAATGAACAATAAGCCCGAGCTGACCGTTGAAACCCGATGTCGGGTGTAGGACATTTCCCCCGCTGGACATCTCCCCGCTCAGACAGTATACAGTTAACATTTTGTCTAGAAATGCATACTTATACTTACGTTTGGTGTATTGATATGTGTATATGGTGGCACATCAGTCATACTGTTTGTTTTTCTGTTCGCTTTGCTTTGCTGATTTTTCGTCATGTATGGTGAATCAATATTACTATACGCGGCCAGCTTTGATGTAGCTAATGGCGGCCTACCACGTATTGACAGGCTGCCAGAAGGAACAAAGGATAGCAGCGTGATCTGCACTTCCGCGTCAAAGCTGGCGGGGCGGGCGAGTCCATTATACACATGTTGCGGCAGATGCATCATATGACCGCGAGCGGTCTTTAGCTCTCTAGCTTTCTTTCTTCTTTACGTTCCTTTATTATTACTGCTTTCTTTATTTGCTATCGTATTTGACTGGGAATAAAAAAAATTATATTAAAGAATCGGCTGCTATACCGGGGAGGCCCTATAGTGATTATATTACATAAGCGTCGATGAAAGATTCACCAAAAAATTATGCGCCCAATCTAAACGGTTATAACACTAGATTGTTTCGGTGACCTTCAACATTAGCCTACAACCTTAACCTACAAGAAACTCAGCTATCACAGAGAGGCAGCGCGATGCTTCGTGTCACTGAATATTTCGCTAAGTCACTCAAGATCACTCAAGATTATTCGAAATGACACTTGAGCAGGCGGTAAGTCCCTATTTATTGTAACTTTTTCTCCTAATTTCTGAGATGTTCAGTGTCATATAATGGCATGACCTTGCAATCTTTACTTAGATTGCAGAGAAAATGACGCCGTACGACTTACTGTTGGTCCGCTGCTATTTAAAGTATAGCTCCATTTTTTGAGTTGACGTTGAATAATATTGTGAACTTGAGTCTGCATTAGCAGTCACTGAAGGTCATTTAAAATGGCACCAATCGAGAGCTTGCTTAGTTTCCTATTCACATTCCATAGTAACTATGGTTCTATCTTGTACTATTTCTAGGATAAAGCCAGATATTGGTTAAAAAATTGCGATTTTTTTCATACCTCGACTACACTGGATGCCCCCGATAGAGGTTAACCATCGGAATATTGCCGTACAGTTGGATATGGAACAAGAACTTAGCTATCGCAAACAGATCGCGCGTAAGCTGCGCACACAATTCGTCGAGGGCATCTCCGTGACCTTGAAAGGTACGTTAAGGGTCACTCAAGGTCACTGGAAACGGAATCATTGGACAGATCATACACGACTTACTGTTAGACGAGTTATTGGACGTTGAATACTATCGTGACCTTGAAATGTGGGTCAGAGGTCACTCAAGGTCATTAAAAGTGGTACCATTTGAAAGTTTGGGTACAGTTTCCTAACTTTTCCTACCCTAACCCTAACCCTAACCATAACCCTAACCCTAACCCTAGGGTTAGGGGTCAAGGTCATTGAAAATGGCGCCGTTCGATAGACCACATGCGACTTTCTGTTGGTCGGCCATCGTAAATATAGCTTGTACCATTTTCGAGTAATTTTACGTTAAATAATACCGTGACCTTGAAATCTGGGTAAGAGGTCATTCGAGGTTATTGAAATGGTGCCATTCAAAAGCTTGGGTGCGGTTTCCTATTCGCCTTCTATAGTAACTATGGCCGTATCTGTAGCCATTTTTGAGATATTTAGCGTCAAAGAGTGGTGTGACTTTGAAAACAGGGTTAGGGTTCGTTCAAGGTTATTGGAAATGGCACCATTTGATAGATCGCATACGAGTTCCTATTCGCCTTCCATAGTAACTATGGCGATATTTTGCATCGTTTGCGAGATATAGCGACTTATTGGTAGAAAATCTGGAAATTTTAATACCACACCTGTATTTAGTGCCCCGCAGGGGTGACCCCGTCGGAATATCGTGAAGATGTTTGATGCTGATGAAAACAGAATGATTGAGCTACCGTATGGACAGAAAACTATGACGATATGTTAAGCCGTTTTCATCTGATATCGGAACGTTACGGACAGACGGACGGACGGACAGACAGACAAACAGACAGACAGACGGACGGATTTGCTGTATCAATTTCGCGCGTCAGTATGCTGACGAGCGATAAAAAGCGATCAAGATGTGTATAACGGTTCAGACTCAATACCGGCGTGTGACAGACGGACGGACAGACAGACGGACCGACGTCTTGCCACGGCATAGTCCGCGCTATGCATATGCGTCGCGCGGTAAAAATCCCAATCGGCAAATCCCGCAAGACATATGCTCCCCGGTCAAAACCTCCCGAGGACATAATCCCCGTGAACAAAATCCCCACTGACGACGCTAGTACAGGTGACAAAATTCTCCCAGCCAAGACGATTATGTGACTGTTGAGTTGTGTCAGATTCTAATCTGATTCTAATCAGATTAGAATCCGAACATATTATTCATTTTTCGTAACAAAAAAACTAAAGCACAACAAATATTGTGTACTCTAAAAATCTAAAGCCTAACACCATGGGGACATGTTGGGATTTGAAGTCTGCGTCCCCACGGGAGTCCGGTGAGCGGGAAGGCCCCTGGTCAAAGCGCTATGCAGCGTCAGAAGCTGAATGTTATTTATTCTAATAATACTTCATTTTTGCTGCGCGACGCTATGCTAGCGCGGCCTAAACCATCGCAAGGATGTCTGTCTGTCCGTCTGTCACACTCGTGGACTGTATCAAAACGGCAAAGCCGATCGTCATGAAACCTATGCCAGAGTGCACCAGGGCCTCTAGTTTAGTTTTCCCATGCCAAATATGAGTCGAATCGCACCAGAGGGTCCCGCTCTTCGGCGGCGTCAAATGGAAGGGGGTAGGCAAAAGTTGCGATATCGGGCGATGCGCCTTTATCTCGTTAACCGTACAAGATAGAGACTAAATTACTGTGGACGATGAACAGGAAGTCCTATAGGCCCAACACGACGATCATGTTTTCAATGACTTTGAGCGGCCCCTAACCCCGATTTCAAGGTCACCTTCTGTTGAAAAGTCAAATAATGTCGAAAATTAAGCCCCAAGCCCTAGTAGTATTAACAACTAATAGAGTCATACCAGAGGAAGCTAAAGGCACCATTTTCAATGACCTGGAATGATCTCTATCCTTCATTTCAATGACAGACGTTCAGTATGGCGATAATAG
>Ga0209149_1000978_pt1 | contig 13467 bp, 11 predicted proteins | sample WorMetTyACAVOLI2_FD_187423 | JGI IMG/M metagenome (GOLD analysis project Ga0209149, IMG submission 187423) | Marine gutless worms symbiont microbial communities from Max Planck institute for Marine Microbiology, Germany - Olavius algarvensis... ... | reverse complement strand
AACTATAGTTTTTTCTATAGTAATAACATTTACTATAGTATTTCTAGAGTATTTCTATAGTATCTATAGTATACTATAGAATTACTACAGTTTTTCTACAGTATTCTATAGAATTTTTTGCTAAGGGCAGTCTACGACATCATCAGCAAATAATAGTTCATACACCAGTTAATGACGATATGATACATCTAACACTGCCACAATCACAAAAGGTGATATTACCCACACCACAGGCCTGCCTCGGTGGCGCTGTTGGTAGCGTCGCAGTACGCGCTGCCTGGCTACGGTGATCGGCGAGTCCGGGTTCGAGGCCCGATCATTGTGTTAGGTTATAGCGGCGTATGCTTTGAGATTAAATTCTCGGGCAGGCACAGAGGGTTCGACAGTGTCCTCTTGAATCTGTGACCGTTGGCTAATACTGGGTTTAGAGACGCTCAGTATTAGTCGCTGCTTGAACCACTGATAACAGATGGCCTCCTGCTGCATGTCTGGCCGGTCATCAATGGCTCTGTTTACACGCACCACTAAATTGGACCCTGGGGCCCACGGTGCGAGGTGCGCATGAGCTATGGCCATCCATCATGCAGTAGGTATTAGTCGCCAGAGAAACAGTGGTTATAGGCCGAGCAGGGTAAATATCATGGCACAAGGTCTCTCCACTCCCTATCCCTCCCTTAGCCCTACACACCTCTCTATAAGGAGAGAGGTCACGCAACAACTACACACTACACACATCATCAGGTTAGCCTGATAGTGTCGCGCAACACTACACTAGTCCCTTCCCTGGGGTTGCGCATTGGGCCAGCCTGTGAGGCAAGCCTCAGCGTTGGCATGCGAAGGGAGCGTGTGCCACCCCGAATAAGAAAGAAGACTCACACCACAGAACCCAAATCTCAATGTTCTGCTGAGTAACATCACTTTTTGTGATTTCTGCAGTTTCACTCACTGTACGTGTCTCATATTGCCATTAATTCGTGTACAAGCTTCTTTTTTACATTTATTTTTGTCATTTTGTTACCTTGCTGTAGCTGTTGCGTCACCAACATCAGGGTTCCATAATTTTTGGGGTGCTCCCTACACCACAGCCAAGTTTTCCTTAGTAGATGTTTCTTACAAGCTTCTCCTCTAGCCCAGACCCGTGCCAACGTTTGTCGTAAAAGTTGACGCAAAATTAGGAAATAACAACCACAACAAGAACAGGGCATTAAAATTCAACAGTTATAATAACTGATTTGTTACAAAAAAACACATGTAACGGAAAACAAAACCTCGCGACCTATCAGTGCTAGGTGCCGACTTACAGGGTGGTCCAAAAGTAAGCCCCTACTGAATGATCAATAAATCGTATTAAAACGTGCCAAAGAAAATAGTTTTCTTTCCTTAAATTTGAGTATCAAACGAGCACTATAATATAATACCGTAAGTTGTTATTAAATATTCTATAAATTAAATATTTTACGCATGACCTAATGCGTGCCGTCAAGTGCGCACGGCTTGACAGCACTCATTACATCGGGCATAAAATATTTGTCAGTATATTAGTATATTTAATTAGAATATTCAATAACAACTTAATATTATAGTGCTTGTTTGGTACTCAAATTTAAAGAAACAAAACTAGTTTCGTTGGCACGTTTTAATACCATTTATTGATAATTCACTAGGGGCTTACTTTTTGGGCCACTATGTTGTCCTGAAACTTGTTGACGAAAACAACGATATACCTGGTAAATTGTAACGCTGTTGCTTATTGTCCACATTGCAATACCTCAAAGTAACGTGTGCCTGTTATTTCCTACTAATTCTTACTATTTTTGGACCACTCTGTACAGTAAAGTAACGTCGTCCATACCCGTCTCTTCGACTTGTCCTTGAACGAATCTTTCCCACTCTCAGAACGACTCATTGCCAGCAGTTGGGAAGGTAGAGGCGGCTCGGCGTGGTAGACGCGCCTTACCGCCGTCATCAGTCTGACACAGCTGCGTCGTTGCCGCTCATAGCAGTTCGGGTGACAGTACGTCGCGTGGTCACAGATGAAGTTCGAACTGTTCGCCAATGTTACCACCACCTCAACACACCAGCGTTCACTGCCAGTTGTCGGTGATAACTGCCACAGATAGGGAAAATGGTCAGGGCCTAAAATTGTGTTTTCTGACACAAAGTGTGCAGTTGACTTTGCTGGAGTGTGTTATGTAGAGTAGCAAAATGCAATGGAGATTTCTGACGGAGATGATAAGCTATTTGCAGAATACAACAGGATGATCGATGATGAACAGATATAGGCCTGTAGGCAGTAAATGAATGAAAAACAACGGATTGAAGAGCTATCTCTGTCTTGAAATCGTGGAAAAAATGAACAGATTTGCACTGTTAAATTTCAAATTTTTCTGAAGGCAATGCCCCCAGACCCCCGTACTCGAGAGAGGCTACGGCGCCCCTCCCTAGACACCACCCCTCGGCACTCGGCACCTCGCTCGGGGCCTTTGGCCCCTCCATCGTCCCTCTCTGTGTGTAGTTGACATTTTGAGATATTTTAGGCCCCGAAAAGGGTTCCCCCTAAACATACCGGGTGTTTCAAAAAAAGTAGCCCCCCTAGAACTTTTTGGAATATTTTCACTTCGGTTAAGTTTTTTTGCATGAATTTTTGCAAGTTTGTTATCAATTCATATCCACATATATCTGCCAGTTTTTGTACATTTACCTTAATAGTTCATCAAATGGCGTTAATTTTTCCATGAGTATCCGTCGTTTTCATGGCATCAAGTTTTGAGTATTGAATGCAAACGCTTCGTGAGCAAGGACTTGGTGAGAAAGCCATCATTTCCAGTGATACTCTGACAAATGGTGGACGTTGAGCAATGGTAAGAAAGTATGCAGTCGAGTCGACCACACTGACTCAGCCGTTCTGCATAAACCAGCCAGTGGGACTGGGAGACCCGCCACAGCGTCAGCATGTGCAGTCTGTCGTAGTAAGACAATTTTCCCATTGATAGGCCCTACCAAGCTTAAAAACAATTTCAGTAAAACGTTAATAGTAAAAAGTCAAGACAGTTATCGATTGTTTACAATTATCGGACACCGAGAGACGTAATGAGAAAAAAATTACGTCATTTCCGAAAAGCTGCATTTTCATTTTCTGGGTGAATAGGCCTACTCAAAACTTGACAGGGTGAAAACGATGGGTACTCGTGGAAAAATGAACGCCATTTGATGAAATGTTAAGATAAATCTATAAAAATTGGTAAATATATGTGGATATGAACTGCCAACAAATTTACAAAATTTCACATAAAAAGACTTAACCTAAGTGAAAATATTCTAAAAAGTTGTAGGGGGGCTACTTTTTTTCTGAAACACCCTGTGCATAAAGGTAAGTAAGTTGATTTATATATCGCCTTTATTGTAGGCTCACAATCAAGGCGCTCAGGTATGAATTACACAGTTTTACCAGCAAATTACACCATACCTGCTGCCTCTACCTCGTAAGAATTCACGAGATGGCGCCACCACTGATTTATGTGGCAGACATTTAATTACAGCTTACTATTCACTTAACGCGTTACCTCTAAGCCAAACCACGAGGTAAAAATGCACAGAAGTATTTTTCAATGAGAAACGTAAGACGATACCCTGATCCACGGCATATTGTGGCAGTAGTCTAGTTCATCGCCCGCGTCACGCAGGTCGGTCGGGATATCCTGCCCCTCGTCATACGGAGTGTCTGGAACGGTTGGTGCAGCAGCAGCGGCTGCAGGCGTGTCGTCAAAGTTGACGAACGTCGACAAGGCTGGCTCCTCAGCTGATGTGGTCGACTGCAGCGACTGAGTACTCACCTTGCGTGACTTGACGCTGCCCATACGCTTCATACCTGTCGCAGACAAAGCAGGCACCTCACAGTGGTCTCTGCTGAACCATTTTCGTACCGAACAGGGACACTGCGGTGCCTGCAGAAGGAAATGGCGACTTACAGACACGGATCTGTTTCCTTGTGGCGAGACCCAGACGATGTCTCACATTGTCGAATCCTGTCCCTGACAAAACTGAATGGCGGCTTATCTCGGCTACACTCTGCGGATGAGGACGCTGTTTCGTGGCTGACCAATTATGGTAAATGACACGCATACGAGAAGAAGTACGTTGACGGGCCGTAACGGTCGGCTACCTAATCTGCTGATTACTTCTTGTTTTCTTAGTTGTTACATTCTAAACCCCCTCTGATCGACCCATGATTGTTACATTCTAAACCCCCCTCTGATCGACCCATGATTTTGTAATAAAAATATCCAACAGTTAATTTATATTTGTCGTAAAATCTCACAATTATATTATACGTAACGCTTGCTTACTAACAAAGATGCTGTAAGCACTGAACATTACGTTTACAATAGTTACATTTTTTTATCTGCCTCAATATAAAAAAAATCAATATATAGTAACGAGAAAACTGACTGCCTCCGCCGTCTTCTGGTCGCTTGAGTTTAAAGCTTCTCTTGAAGCTCATGTTGTGACCAGAACCGCGTCGAGCCTTCAGCAGCTTCTGACTGCTGTTTGGACGACCTATGTGTCCATCAACAAGCCGCCATCGTAATAAGTGCCCGAACGATGGAAGCTTAACCCTTTAATCGCCACATTAAAACCGCACAGCAACGGACCATCATATAGCAATACAGTGATTGGTACACTGGCCATTGACGGGTAGGCTGTTACATTTGATACAGCGAGGCGGGGACTGCATGGGCGGGGCTTCGTATTATTCGATGTACCACTATAATTGCCTTTGGAGTCTAAATGGTTCAGATGTTACAACTGACTTAGAAATAGAAAAAAATGATTGACAATGCCGAATATATAAAATGACATTCTTCTCACTGTCGAAGCAAATAAATGTCGTAGCAAAGTTTACGAAGTCAACGTGGAAAATGACCAAAATGAATCAATTGTTATGGCTGCTGTTTTTTCCATTCCACAAAGTAATGGTACAAAAGTACCACAAGAACAGGGCATTAAAAGTTATATTAAATTATTAAATATTATATTAAATTATATTATAGTAAATGATATTAAATTATGTTAATTAAATTATATTAATTAAATTATATCATATTAAATGATTTATTCACAACGTCAAGTAATTTTTGCCGTGCGATGCTATGCATAGCGCGGCTATTGCCGGCATGCGGTGTCCGTCTGTCTGTCTGTCTGTCCGTCCGTCTGTCACGTTCGTGAGTTGCGCCAAAACGAATAAAGATATCTTTGAAATTTTTTGTGGTAGCCAAGCCATTCTAGTTTTCCCATACCAAACGGGGTGGCGCTATTCCAAACGGGAACCCCACTAACGGGGGCGTCAAATGCAAGGGGGTATGAAAAAATTGACGATTTTCGACCAATATCTCGCTGTATCTCAGAAACGGTTATAGTTAAATGGGCACATGCAGCGAGACAATTTGTAAGCATCGAATTCTCTTTCCATCCATACAACATTTAGCGTGATTGCCCCAGGGGCGTCCCCAGGGGAAACCAAAATGTGGTAAAAATAGCGATTTTTGTACTTACGCATTGACTTAAGCATCGTATAATAATAACTCGGATACTATTAAATATAGATAGTTACATGCTACGAGGGGTTTGGCAAGCATTGAATTGTCTTTCCATCCGTGCAACATATTGCGTGATAATCGCAGGGGCGTCTCCAGGGGAAACAAAAATGTGGGCTGCGGTACGTGAAAACGGCGATTTTTTTGCACTTGCGGTTCGAATAACTCGGAAACTGTTGAAGATAGATGAGTACATGCTGCGAGGGGTTTGGCAAGCACAGAATTGTCTTTTCATTCATGCAACGTTTTGCGTGATTGGCGTCCCCAGGGCGAACAAAAAATGAAGGCCGGGGTACGTAAACATGACGATTTTTTGCAATTGTGGTTCGAATAACTGGGAAACTGTTGTAGATAGACAGCTGACACACTAAATGCGCCGTATCTTCCAAACGCGAAGGCCTACGAATTTCAAACTTGGTAGACGGACGGTGCCTAGATTTGCGAAAGTCACCATATTAATCCTTCTACTTAGAGCAGCCTTCAGCGACTAATCAAAGTACTCGACGACACGAGGCATCGCGCGGCCTCTCTGCGATAGCTGAGCTTCTTGTTGTACTAGTGTGAAATTACGAGCCCGACTAGGAGCCAGTGTGAATTCACGGGTAGATTCACAATGACGCACAGTGCGACTGATAAATTCATAATTTATCGGTGCCACTGTGCGTCATTGTGGGCTGTGGATCAGTGTGGGATTGTCAGTCCCACTTGAAGCCAGTGTTGGATTATTGAATTGTTCTCGGCTCGCCCAGTTGGGCCGGTGTGAATTGTCCAGCGGCGGTCAGTGCGAATTCTCCAGTGTCCAAAGTGCGACGAGGAATGGCAGTGGCCAGCGGTAATGTGTAAATACTGGTAGTAAGTGTGGGGATTCCCTCAGCGGTTATTACAACAATCACAATCACAATGCTCGTTTATTAGCATCAGTAATGAAGAATATTAGTCATCAGAATACAAATTTAAGGTGAGATGCTGAATGGAGAGGCTGATAGAAGAGAGTCGTGCTCTCTGTTAGAGCTCAGCCACCCCAACACACAGCAATTACAGTTTGAACATGAGCAAACACAAACAAACAAACAAACAAAGATCTATTTATTAATAAAACCCTAGATGCATGGTGTATGCATAATAATTTATAATAGTATAATAATTTCATTAATTTCAGCAGTCCTTGATGTACAATAGAAAACGGTGTCACAGCCTACAGTACAAAGCTGTAAAAACTAGAAGAATTCAGTGCAGCGACCTTTGCCGTCTGTCGCCGCGGCATCCATCTGAGTTATTGACGTCGTACTGCTATGAAGCGAATCAGATCGCTCATTGGCACCAAACACCGCAAAACTTATCTTCCGATCCGCCGCGCTGCCTGCACGTACACACATACACCATGCATCTGCACTGGCAGATTCCTTGTCATACATAAAACATGTGAATTAGACAAACAGACAGATTAAATACATCTCATTCAGTCACCCAAATGACAAAAGTGGAAGCAGCACACCATAGACGCTCTGGGCCCCACTGGGGGAGCTTGCAGCGCTCCCAGACTCCCTAGCTGGTTGGGGGAGGGGGTCGCTGCTCATTTTTCGAAAACCTCACCACACTCATCCTTTCAGGCCTCGCTGCCCCACTCTGCGCAAAACCCGCTCTGAAAAATACCACTGTCCAAAACTGTAACGTGCCACTTCACACAAAACCCAAGTCAGAAAAGTCCTGCCTATGCCACTGTCCTAGCACTGATCATAGTTCTGTAGCCCTCGACAATACAGAGCCTTATATGGGTATTTTCAGCATTTATGTTTTTTGACCACAAGGAGATGCCAAATGGCCCAATATGCACTGTGTCCCAAAAAGCATGCGGGGGTTAAGTTTTTCACAGGGAGGAAAGACCTGGGACACCAGCAGAGCAGCGGCCGCTCACAGCCGCCAGCACTCATTGCACTGCTGGGCCATTGCCCGACAAGTACACATTGGCGACAGACAAACGAACGAATTATATTAGCATAATTAGCATAATTAACATACATAAGCAAACAGAAGGACAGCGCCACTGCTTTGTGGCGGGGGCTTAATAATAATGACAGAATACTGAAAATAGTAAGTAGTTACTTACAAGGTACAATGTGCAACAAGTGCTGTAAAAATAGGCCTAACATTTACCAAGAAACAAGAAAAAAACCAGTTCTTACTGCGCATGTTTTATATGCCATTAACCACATAACATGACAAGAAAAAAAACGAACCTTGTCCATGTGACTCGCCCTGTGAAGACCTGGAGTTACTTCGCTCCGAGTTGCCAGGACTGCCGAGAACGGAACTCCAGCGTCGACTGGAACTGCCAGCTGCCTGTTTATCGGCCCAGCACGTCGACGTCTCAAGCCCAACTCCGCTCTGTCGACTGGACCGTGACCTCGGCATGTGTTGATAAGTCTCACGTAGGAAAGAAGTTATCTCCAGTAGCAAGTGGCATGCAATCAGCTTCAGGGAATACGGACAGTCTGACCCGGTGTAGTTCACTGTAGCTAAAACGATAAGATAACATAACAGTGTCATATTAACTTTCCATTGAGAAGGCTGACATCTAAGATATTACAGGAGTATCCTGTGCAGCTCTAAGTCAAACGCAGATCTATAAACTGTTTATTGGTTCCCGGTTTAGTGTTGACCAACGTAGTTACTCTACGCTAGGCCCGGTTATTGCCTGAGTCGGTGACCGTCTTTGGACGGATAAACCACCTCAGCGCAGAATCAGCCTGAGCCTGCCCTCTATGGGTAGACTAAAATGAGTAGCCGGCGAAAGCTGGGGTAGTAAACAGGCACATCGCGTAATACACTAGCCCCTAGCCGCCTGCAGTGTGGTACTGGTGCCTAGCTGAAGAAACTAGCTAGCGGAGATCAGCGCCGACCTGCGGGAAGCGGTAGCGCATTAGAGGTGTGTTACACGTAATGCACTATACAAATCCACGTTTATTACCGGCAAGCCTGCGCGTCGCGCAGCCATGCCGGTATTGTTTTTACTCAGTAGTCGAAAAACAGGTTTTTCGCCCCACAGGGTATACCCCCTTAAGTAATTTTTATAAAATTCGGCTTGAAGAACGAGTCCCAGGTCCGCACCCTCATACAAAATTTCACCTTTCTGGCTTAAAAAATGTGGGCCTACAACCTCAAATATCGCAAAAAATCGCAATTTTTGCTATAAATTTGCCCATATGGGAAAATTTTGGGGGTCCACAGAAAATGTTGAATATAGGTGCACAACTACAAACCTTCCTCTATGCAATGACACCATAATTGTTTTGAAAATTACACTGCTTCATAGCGTTTCCGTTATCACAAACTTCGTCATTCCAAAGCGTGACAAACAAACAAAAACACAAACAAACAAAACATCACACTTTTTCGTCTACAGCCGGCGCGCGACCTACGATCCCCACCATACTTGGCACTGTGATAGAGGAGGTCCGTGCCATCTTTGCACCTCCTAACGTTTTTTGATCCGATCTGTAGTTTCGCCGCTAGGGGCTACTGAAAATTTGTGGGAAAATCCCCTCACCGCGCAAAAATCCTTATAACTTGGTTGTTTTTCCCCCGAAAGCGACCAAACTATAAATTTAAAAGCCACCTGTAGACGGGTACAAATGCTGAGAATTTCGTAAAAATGGCGCAAACGAGGCGCCCCTGAGTGGCAAATTTATGGCCAAAATTCAAAATTTTGACAGTTTTGGGGGCTTTATTCCCACATTTTTGCCCCAATAAAGGTGAAATTTGGCGTGGGGGAGCCACACGCCAAATTTCACGTTTATCGGGGCAACGTGTCGCCTATGCGGGGCGGAAACTCCATTTTTGGACCACTGAGTAAAAACAATACCGGCAGGGCTGTGCTACGCGCAGGCCTGCTGGTAAAAATACCAATTTTAGCGATTTTGGGGGCTGTAAGCCGACATTTTAAGAGTGACAACGGTGAAATTTGGCGTGAGGGTACGGACCTGCGACACCCTACCCCGCGCTTAATTTTGTAGAAATCAATGGGGGATTTGTACCTTAGGGGAAAATTATTACCAAAAATCGAAATTTTCGCGATTGTTAGCTACTTAAGCAAACATGTCTATACCCATTATGTTACAATTGTACTGATGGGAATGTTGGGACTTAAGAATCCATTAACGAAACAAATTTTCGTCTGAATCGCTCAAGGGGCCTGCCGGTATTGCATTGCCCCGTGGAGGTGATGCATATTGATTTCTAGTTGCTTACTTTATTTTACTTTTACTTTACTAGACAGCGTGCACAATAGCCGACAAAACAACATTATGTGTGAGCACTAAATCACATGTCATGACCTGTACATAAATGAAACTGAATTAAAAAGAAAAGCAGACAAAATGTGCTTAATAAATAATAATTTAATATTCACCGTGTCCACATAAAAGGTGCCACTGTTTTTCTCGCCGTAACTTTTACAAATATTGACATAATTTCATAATTTTTCGTGCACAACTTCACAAAATACTGCCAAAATCATTGGCGTAAGAATTTCCTGCCACACATTCGTTATGTTGCTACCATACCATGCGAAAGTCTCAGACACAAAAGTAACATATTTCACACAATATTAGCACTTTGCATGTTTATATCGATCACATTTAGGGAACCAGTATCGATGAAACAAACAAAACACAGCAGAAAGTCAGAGGCTCAAAATTTATGTTTAAAATGTCCACCATTCACGCGAACACATGCATTCAAACGACTACACCACAGTGCAATCGCTGCCGCGAAGATGGTGTGGTCCAGCATTCTCTATACTCCCTCAGCAGACGTTCTTTTAACTTCTTCACGTCATGGATCTGCGAACGGTAGACCCTCACTTGAAGGATACCCCAGATGCCGTAGTCCACCGGATTCAAATCTGGCGAATTGGATTGCCACATCTCTGAAGGGATAAACTCTTGGCGTCTCGCTCTGCAGCATGGTGACAGTGTCACGTGCACGGTGAACGGCATGATTTCAGTGACGTCAACATTATGTCACCAGGTAAGGGATGTACACGGCACGCAACATAGTAAATTTACCAGTATGATTAGTAATCATTTGCAAAGTTGTGTACCAAAAATCATAAAAATCTGTGCAATCTGTACATAAGAAAGGTGCCACTGATTTTTTTCACAATAACTTTTACATGTTCAAATGTAAAAGTTATTATGAAAAAATCAGTGGCACCTTTTTTATGTGGACACGGTGTATAATAACTAACTTTTGAATAATCTACATCCCAACACGTGAGCGCTTTCTTAAAGCATCTGTGTGCTCCATGTTGTATTTAGCAAAGCTGTAATGAGATTGAACAAAACACCAGTGTCCAAAAAAGTAAGTAAATGCCAAACCTTCGTCCAGATAATCTTCTTCGTCGTCGTGCACTCTGAGTTCCTTCCGCCGCGACTCGTCTTTGACTTGCTCCACGATCGTCGACATGTCTGCCATTTCGTCGGCCAGGATGTCTGACAGATGGTTACCGAGTGCCTACAGTCAGCAACGAAATAGACGTAGGAAACGTAAACATATTCACCCACTGCAGCACTTTGTACTGTCAGAGCATCCGAAGCATCAGTTACTTGGCATGCGATCAACGTTTGCTACTTGATAGCACATCGGGTGAATGTACAGTCGCTTGCACAGCACAAAATATTCACCATCATCAGCAGAAGCCTAAGAAGATTAGGCCTTTGAAAGACGTTTTGCCTGATTACTGGCGGTCGATGCATAAACGTGATGAAGTCCTATGAAAACTGGCAATCATCCCAATACTTGTCAATTCTGCCTTTGAAAAAGTTCAGTGACAGAGCAGACACCACTTCTGCTGGAAGACTGTTGGGTTAACTACAAGTTAACTGCAGTTTCAGTTGTGAGTGACAGTGTCTCTTCAGCAGCTTGCTGCCAATGGCGTAATAAACGATGATAATCGTGTTGTCGTATAATACTGAAGGCGGAACCATTTTTAACACTACACACTGTCTCCGTGCATAGAATACAATCCGTGCAAGTACTTGTACACTTCAGTCTCGTCACCTCTGTATCTGCGGTACACGAGGGATGCAAGATTCACAGTCTTTAAACGGTTTTCATTTCATATGTCATGTTTCATACCTTTGTAGCACGTTTCTGTACTCCCTCAAATAATGCCATTGTAGACCTAATATCATTCTCACTGTTGCAGCTGTCCTAGCAACTGGTATATATATGTGCATTATGTTGTTTTATTATGTTTATTAAATATGTATTATGTTGTTTATTATGCTCAGCAAGACTGCAGCTTCACGCATCGATGATGTCCATTTGTTTGTCCATCAGTCTGTTTGTTTGTCTGTATGTCGCCAAAATGCAAAAAATGCAATATTATCAAAAAACTAAGCAATTTAGGTCTACGGTGTCTATTAACAACCCATAGGAAGTCGAACATGGGCTTTTCAAAGAACCCATCACGGGAACCCTAAAATCCGAGATGGCGGAGATCCGCCATCTTGGATCTTGACGCCAAAATGCAAAAATGCAATTTTCTCAAAAACTAAGCAATTTAGAGCTATGGTGTCTATTGACAACCTATAGGAAGTTATGTAAGCTTAACTGGGCTTTTCAAAGAACCCATTATTGGATTCCTACAATACAAGATGGCTGAGATACGCCATCTAGAAAATCGACATGACGTCATTTTTTTCTGCCGAGGGTAGTCCAATTTGGATAAAATGTCGCAGACTGGTACAGAATGACATGTCGACTGCGGTGATGTGTGGAAATGGAAACCAGATGTAGAATTCCAATATGGCGGACGTTTCGGCGAATTCAATAGCATGTCATCCCAGAGCCACGTATCACATTGCAAGGTGCTGCCACTTGGTGAATTCACTGTCACGATTCCAGAGCCACAAGCCACATTGCAGGGTGCAGTCACCTGACGAAATCAATGTCATGATCGTGCCACATTGCAGGGTGTAAGAATTCCATCCGCCATATTAAAAATCGTTTTTCGCCATATTATATTTCTTTTGTTTTTAATGCAGTTTAGGCTTTGACGAGCGGCGGCTTTCGTATCGTATCCGATACACTTTTTACTATTATGTTGTTTCCAAAACTGTCAGTAATGTGGGGTCACAGTACAAAATAGAGTGGTGGTCCAAAAAGAAATTCCTATGGCTTCAGCGACTTTGAGAGTCAGAAGGCAAAAAACACGTCGTCATTGAATCAAAACAAACAAGTGCTGCAAGACACAACAAACCTCACCCAGCGCTCCATTGCAGCGTACTGCTTCCAGTAAAAAGCTGACGTGTAGCCAGCTTAGTCCACCACACGGGACAAACAGAAAAATTAAAGAAAAAACGAACTAAATATAAATCGAGAAGCACGATAAGTCCGGTCCGGTTTGGTCCCGTGGGAAGGATTTGTTGAAAAGCTAGATTATGAGCCTGCAGTGAAAGAGCGAAGGAGTGATGGATGATGAGAGTGGTGATGATGACAGAGATGAGCTGACAAGTGAATGAGGAAGTGGGTGGAGACATGACTGGCGTGGCTGATGTAATGAATCAGGGAGTTGATTCCAGAAACGTGCATGCATACCTAAATGAGCGATCTGTGCTTTTCAATAACAAACAGAAATCATAACGAAGTGGACCAAAAACAAAATCTCGTCGGCTTTTGCGTGTTGTTTTAGTCTGTTACACAACTTACACTAGAATGGTCAATGTGGGTGGCCAGCACTTGATGGGTATTTGGCCTAACTGGCAGCCCGCCGTGTACATTTTCAATTTCTATGGCTGTACTCTGAGTGTATAGCGAATACATATGATGATGATGATGATGATGATGATGATGATGACGATGATACGAG